>Ga0116226_10000410_pt1 | contig 36148 bp, 32 predicted proteins | sample S1TSphfallax_FD_89692 | JGI IMG/M metagenome (GOLD analysis project Ga0116226, IMG submission 89692) | Host-associated microbial communities from peat moss isolated from Minnesota, USA - S1T2_Fa - Sphagnum fallax MG | ecosystem: Host-associated > Plants > Peat moss > Unclassified | place: USA...
CCATCGGTGGTACAACACCATTCGGGGTTGGTACTGGTCGCGCAACTGCATTCTTCGCAACTGGTTGGGAAGAATCATCGAAGCTACGCAACTGGATGGGTTTCGTACGCAAGGTATCTTCTGTGCCAGACCAAAAAGTCTCTGCGGATGGTTCCAGGCGACGAATATTGCGCACCAAATGCGGTGTAATCGACATCACGACTTCTGTCTTGTCATGATCATCGTTCTGATTCGAGAACAAGCGTCCCAACAAAGGCACTTCGCCCAGAATAGGAATGCGATTGGCGTTTGAGCTTTCAGATTTGTTAATGAGTCCGCCGATAATCTGCGTCTCGCCGTCATTCAGGCGCAGCACACTATTAAAATTACGTGTACCGATCTGATATGCCTGCGAGCCATTATTGACGGTAATCGTAGAATCGATCGAACTGACTTCCAGCCCCAATTTCAAACCAATTTCGTCGTGCAGCCGAATCTCCGGTTCCACATCAAGCTTAATGCCAACGTCGATATATTGAATATTTTCACCAACAATACCCGTAGCTGTAGTAGTGGAGGTAACGACAGGAACTTTGTCGCCAATCAGGATTTTGGCTTTTTCTCGATCCCGTACTCGAATACGAGGATTGGCCAGTAAATTGACGTCGCTATCAACTTTCTGGAAATTCAAGGTAGCAGTAGGTAACGTCACGCCCAGCAAATTGGAATTGATATGCCTTACGTCATTTAAAGGTACCGTCTGCGTTCCTGTACCAGATTGGTTGGCGGACGGAAGGGTCGTCACGAGCGACGACAACGGCGATACAGTAATCTGATTGCTAAGCTGCACCCCCAAGTCCTGCATCCGGGTGCGGGTAACTTCCAGCACCTCGACGTCCAACATGACTTCAGGCTCGTCCGTATCCTGCAAGGTAATCAGCTTTTCTGCCAATGCAATGGTTTCTGGATTCTCACGCAGGATAATCATGCTGGTCTTTTCATCGACGTACGGTTCCTTGATTTTAAGAACCGTTTTCAACATGGCTGCCGTTTGCTTCACATCCGCATTGGCGATATAAAACGCCTTGACGATCAAATCCTGATATTCCTTGACCTTGGCGGAAGTATTTGGATATATCAAGACACTACTGTTATTGAGAATCTTCTTTTCCAGTTGGCTAGTCGTCAGAATCACGTCTATCGCATCTTCGAGAGTAGTCTGTTTCAGAAACACCGTTGTATGCTGATCACCCTTGACGTCGTGATCAAAGATGAAGTTGATGCCTGTGGTCCGTGACAAGGCCTCAAACACCATTTTCAAACTGGCATCGCGGAATTCAAGATTGATCGGCTTCTTATAAACGCTACTCAAGCTTGGGGCTGTAATCAATTCAGCATTTTGTAACGCTTCAATGTCATGCTTGACGGCTAATGCTTCGACCTGTTCAGGGTCGTATTCCAATGCACGTGCTACCCAATTCTGAGCAGCGGTAATATCGTTGCGTTTGAAAGCATTTCTTGCTTGGGCAACATCTTCCAAAGCGCGCGAATGTCGGATCAATGCCTCCAAACCGGTTTTGGCACGTGCGTTATCTGGATCGATCTTTAAGACAGCGCGAAATTGTTGCTCGGCATCGGCTTGCTTGCCTGCGACCATTGAAGAAGCAGCTTTATCAAGCAAATGTTGTGTCGCAGTTTCTCGACTAACCAATAGATCCTTGCGGAAACCCATGTCCTGAGGATCAAGCTGCGAAGCTAACTCCAACTCCTTGACACCTTCCACATAAGCACCCTGCTCCATTTCTGACATACCGGTATGGTGATGCATGTCGGCAGCGCAACCAGTCAATGCCAGTACTACCAGCATTGCCACATGGCGAAGGAGTTTTTGTGAGACGAGGGCGCAACGCATAAAATCAATTTTCCGATGCAGGAATAGGGAGTGACTGTTTCTCGCCCGTGGGCAAGTGCTCAAATTCAATGTGTTGGCTGTCTATCGTCAAAACCTTGTAGGTGCCCTCCAAAGTTTCACCATTACGGACAACCAATGCTTGATCACCATGACTCAAATAAACGATGATATTGCCGTCATCGTTCATCGTTCCCATGAACTTATAGGGCAAGGGTGGCGGCCCAGCAGGCACCATCGGCCCAATTGGGGCAACAGGCACCGCCGCCACTACTGCAGTTACCTGGGTAGGAACTACAGGAGGTGGCGGTGGTTGCCAACCGCGTGGGGCAAACGGGTCCAGGATGTCATCATTCGTAACATCAGGAGTTTCCACTCCGGTTGATTCTGCTGGTGTCACTTTCGCCCTAGCCGTATCAGGAAGCTTTCTCGCTCTATTCGGACTAAGCATTGACTTGTCTGCCGTCGGGTAAAAGCTAAATACTGCGGTAATAGCCGCCACTCCAAACAGGACAATCCGACGCCACTGCATCACTCTATCCATGCGTGTCCTTTCGATAAAAGGCGGACAACGCTATGTCGCAACTCAGTTCTACTGTGGTGATGTCATCCCGTGAACAGGCGATCGAATCTAACGACATCTGCGGTTGACTGGCCCGTAATTGGTCGAGAAACTTCCTCACGGTTGCATAGTTCGACGAGACGCTTAGCGTCGCGTGATAACGTAGATATGGCTGGCTATTGTTTTCATCCAGGGAAAACGACACCTCATCCAGCGAAACCTTACTGGCTTCGGCAATGTCATTAAGTGAACGCACCAGAATCGTATTATCGAATACTGGCAGATCGACCCTCCCGTCACCGACCAGATCTTTTGGCGACGCTTGGCCTTTGGCGCGCTGGTTCAGCGTACGCCATTCAATGTCAAGCTTTCCCATCAAATGCTGTTGTTGACAATAGAAAACGCCCGCACCAATAAACAATACCAATGCGATCAGCAGCGCGGAAAACGCGACAGGCTGAGTTCGCATGAGTCGCCGGCAGTAGAACTGAATCCGGTGAATCGATTGGACTGGCTTTAGGGGTTGCACTCTAATTCTGTGGAAAGGTTAGTCCGAAACGGTGGCGATGAAACTCACCAAGGCGGAATACCCCTTCAAACTCGTGCGGGCGAAACGAAACATCGGTCCGGCACTTTAATGTACCAGTTACTCGCTTGATAACTACGGGATAATTTGCGCGGCGCTCTAATCGGCACTTCGACGCATGAAGTCACACCAAGGTGGCGACTAAGTGCTGAAATAGCGAGGTTATAGAGACTTAACCTCTAATCTACTTGCCAAACACAAAACCGCAGCACAATATAATACCGACTCATAAACCATAAGTCAAACTACATTTTTAGTAGAAATGTGCGCAGATCTAATTCCACAACCGAGTAGCAAAGACGAGATGTGGGCCTCAATCAGAACTTATTCGCTAGTGCTAGGGCTCCAAAACGCCTCACTGATAAAATCCACACCTGCAAGCTTCTGCGTTAACTGATCCAATTCGTCGCCATCAACGGAGGTGGCAGTCAGCGTCATTTCGATCTCGATTTCATTGCCGCCGAATGCGTGGATTTCCCGTAAGTGGGCGGGATAGTTTGCGTCATCCAACGCCTGTTCCAATGCGCGTAGCGCCTCTTTTTGATGCATACGGGGAGCAATCACATAAACGGTATGGGTTGCCTCCACAGCGGGGGTATCCAAGGGCTGACGATTGATACGGTTCACCACCGGGCGCAGCAGGGTGTTGGCTGCCAGTACGAATATCGTCGCCAGCAGTGATTCCAGAATCAGATCTGCTGCGGCGCAGGCGCCGACGGTAGCAGAGCCCCGCAATGTGGCAGCGGTATTCAGGCCACGCACGTTATCCTCTTCCCGGATAATGGCGCCTGCACCAAGAAAACCGATGCCCGAAACGACATAAGCAACTACATGCACCGCACCTTCATGACCGTTCATGCGATTGCTCATATCGGCGAAGATTGCAGCACCAATCGCAACCAACACGTTGGTGCGCAATCCTGCCGTGTGCTGGCGGTATTGTCGCTCCAGCCCGATCAAGCCGCCAATATAAAAGTGGCGGCAAGGCTGACAAAGGTATCAGCAAGCGAGGTCAGATTGATGTTGTTGATTGCTTCCACGATTTTAGTGTGTGTACCTATTGCTATTTGCGATGCATTGTCCTGCAAAGCAAGGCATGAGTCAACGCGCTTCGCGCGATATCCAGGTTGAGGCGTACAAAACCCACGGGGATTTTCGCCTGCTGGATTTTAAATACAAAATGCAAGCAGTGGCCCTATTTCGTAATCGCATATCGCCGATCATCTGTCAGCCATGTTCCTTCTGCCTCACTTATATTAGAGCGATTTTATCTTCAAAATATGTCTGCAAAGAAACAGGAAAGATGAACCAGGGAACTCATCAGACGGTTCCGTGTCGAATCGATAATGAATTTCAATTGATCTGCTCCAATCTATTCTTGCGCGCCAAGCCATTGGGCGGCGTTTCCTTGTTTTAATCACATCCGCGAGGTGTACATGCAATGGTTTTCGGTTGCGCAATCACAATTGCCGCACGTTTCCTGGAATGCGCTTTCCTTATTCGGAACCCTGTTAATAGCAGGGCTGATAGGTGGTCGGTGCATTACAAAAATTTCCTGGATGCCACGTTTGACCGGTTACTTATTAATCGGTTTTGCGTTAGGTCCAGAATGTTTACATTGGGTATCAGGCGACATTTTCAGCATTATGAATATATTTGCCGATATCGCCATCGCGATTATCGTTTATCAATTGGGTAGATACGTCGATGTGCGCTGGTTGGTTCATGAGCGCTGGCTGGTGGCAACAGTCGTTGCATCGAGCCTGCTGACCTTCCTTCTGATCTGGCAATTGCTGTTATGGACTGGCATGGCAAGTCCGACCGCGATGCTGATTGCGATTCTGGCTATCGGCACATCGCCTGCCATTATCGTCGCTGTGATCCGTGACATCAAAGCCGAGGGCCACGTTACGCGACGTCTTGCTGCTTTAACCGCGCTCAACAACGTGATCGCCTTGATCGGCGCATATCTGGTGTTGCCGCTTGCTTCGTCAGGCGAAATCGGTTCGATCAATGACTTTGTTCTGCATACAACCTATTCGCTGGGCGGCTCCTTCCTGTTGGCATATGCAGCGTATGTATTGTTGATTCTATTGGCACGCTGGTTTGGTCATCGCCGCCAGCAGCAATTTGTTTTGATCATCGCGGTAATTACATCGACATTGGGCATCGCGCATGCTTTCCAGTTACCAGTGTTGTTGACAATGCTCACGTTCGCAATCTTGTCGCGCAATCTGGATCGTCGTTACGATTTGATGGACGTGCGATTTGATGCAATCAGTGAGCCTTTCATCATCCTGCTTTTTGTCACCTTCGGCGCAGCGATGCAATTACCGAAACTGTCGTTCATCGCCACCGCCGCTGCTCTTCTGGTTGTAGCACGCTGTATCGCCATGGCTGCCAGTATCTTCGGTCTGGCCAAGCCCGCAAAACTGAGCTGGAAACAAGCCGGGATGCTGACACTGGGCTGTCTGCCGATCACGGAATCCAGTCTTGGGTTGCTCCAATTGTCAGCAGTCTATCCGCACGTTACAGCGGACATGTTGCCACTATTGTCCGGCGCGATGCTGGTATTTGAAATACTCGGCCCCATCGCTACGCAATTTGCGCTTCACGCATCTGGTGAAAGCGGTCATTCAACATCCACTCCAGCTTAAAGGAATATGTCATGCAAACACTCCCATTCAAATCGTCCAAGCCGTTCACGATGGGTGTCGAGCTGGAACTACAACTGCTCAATCGACGCAACTATAATCTCGCTACCGACGCAGTCGATCTTCTGGTCGGCATTGCCGATAGCGATATGAAGGAACAGATCAAACTCGAAATCACGCAGGGCATGATCGAGCTGAATTCGTCAATCCATACGCGCGCCGATACACTGGTCGATGAATTGAGGGCGCTGCGCGATGTCATCGTCTCCAGCGCCAAACGTTTGAATGTCGATGTCAGCGGCGGCGGTTCGCATCCATTTCAACACTGGAACGAGCAACGCATCACGCCGAGCGAACGCTTTCATTATCTGTATGATCGTTATGGCTATCTGGCAAAATCATTCACGGTATTCGGCCAACATATCCACATCGGTGTAGAAAGCGGAGACGATGCAATTTATCTGACGCATGCATTGGCACGCTTCATACCGCACTTCATTGGGCTCTCGGCAGCGTCACCTTATTATCAGGGTGCGGATAGCAACTTCGATTCGTCGCGTAGCAATATTGTTTCTGCGTTTCCACTGTCGGGCACCCTGCCGCTGGTAAGAAGCTGGCAAGACTTTGAAGCCTACTATAACGAATATCTGCAATTGGGCGTTATCTCCAGCATGAAAGACTTCTACTGGGATATCCGCCCGAAACCGGAATACGGCACAGTCGAGATTCGCGTCTGTGACACGCCTTTGACATTAGAACGTGCCGCCCTGCTCGGAGGCTATGCGCAATTACTGGCGCGCTGGATCATCTCGGAACGTCCTATCGAGATTCGCGATAACCACTATATGCTGTACCAATACAACCGCTTCGAGGCCAGCCGTTATGGCTTTGATGCTTCGCTTGCATTACCTGCTGATCCACGCACCGGCTTCAAGGGATCAAGACAGCCGCTATATCTGGATATGTTGGAGCACATGCAGGGCTTGCAAAATTTTGCAGAAAACGATGTCGATAAGGGCGTGCTGCGTAAGCTGCGACAGTTAGCATACGAAAAGATCAATGACGCAAGATGGTTGCGCAACGCTTACAAGCAACGCGAATCATTGAATGAACTGATGCGCATGTCTTCAGCCGTATGGATGGAGGATGCGCCATTGGGTAATTTTGAGTAGAGAGATCGTCACATGAAGATCAGGCGCAAAATCGCCTGGCGACGCCGATCCTCTCAAAAATCGTACGCAATTATTCCATACAGTGAATAAAAAAAGGCCCGTAAAACATACGGGCCGTTTTTTAATTGCTACTTCAAATCTACTGCGCAACGATGGTTTCGCGTAGTGTTTTCGATGCTGCAACCATATTGCGCAACGCTGGAATGACTTCATTCCAACTACGTGTTTTCAAACCGCAATCCGGGTTGACCCATAGACGTTCTGCCGGAATGCGCTGCGCAGCCTTTTGCATCAACTGCACGATGTGTTCCTGGCTCGGAATGTTCGGCGAGTGAATATCGTACACGCCTGGGCCAATTTCGTTCGGATAATTGAAGTTGTCGAACGCGTCGAGCAATTCCATATCAGAACGCGAAGTTTCAATCGTGATCACGTCTGCATCCATGTCTGCGATGGCGGCGATGATGTCGTTGAATTCCGAATAGCACATATGTGTGTGGATTTGGGTTTCATCACGCACACCATTTGCCGTAATACGGAAGGACTCCACTGCCCATTGCAGATACTCATTCCATTGCGAGCGGCGCAGCGGCAAGCCTTCACGCAATGCTGCTTCGTCGATCTGGATCACGCGTACACCCGCCTCTTCCAGATCCAGCACTTCCTGACGGATCGCCAGTGCGAGTTGATGGCAGCTCACAGAGCGCGGTTGATCGTCACGCACAAACGACCAGTTCAGGATGGTGGCCGGGCCGGTCAACATACCCTTCATCGGCTTGTTCGTCAGCGATTGCGCGAAGGTGATCCACTCCACCGTCATTGCTTTCGGACGGCTGATGTCACCGAACAGGATAGGCGGCTTCACACAACGCGAACCATAGGATTGCACCCACCCGAACTGGCTGAAGGTATAACCATCGAGTTGCTCGCCGAAGTATTCGACCATGTCATTACGTTCTGCTTCGCCGTGCACGAACACGTCGAGACCCAGAGCTTCCTGCTCCTTGACGCAATGAGCGATCTCATCCTGCATCGCTTTCTTGTAGGCTGCTTCGTTCAGCGCCCCCTTTTTGAATTCGCTACGGGCATGACGGATTTCTGCTGTCTGCGGGAAGGAACCGATTGTCGTGGTCGGGAATGCTGGAAGCTTCAACAACGCAGCCTGTTTCCTGGCGCGCTCTTCGTAATCACCTTTACGCTTGCCCAACGATGCTTCGATGGCAGCGACAGCAGCCTTGACTGCCGGGTTATGCACGCGCCTGGAAGAACGGCGCTTTTCAATCGCGGCATTATTCGCAATCAACGCCTCCTGAACAGAGACACGTCCGTTATTTAATGCCTTGGCGAGAATCTGCAATTCATCAAGCTTTTGCAATGCGAATGCGAGCCATGAACGGATGTCAGCATCGAACTTCTGTTCGCTGTCCAGATCGACCGGCACGTGCAACAACGAGCACGATGGCGCGATCCACAAACGGTTTTGCAAAGCCTTATGTACCGGCTCCAACCATTCCAGTGTTGCATGCAGATCAGCCTTCCAGATGTTGCGGCCATTGATTACACCCAGCGACAACACCTTGTCTGCAGACAGGCGTTGTACGATCTGATCGATTTCAGTTCGCGCATTGATCGCGTCAACGTGCAAGCCAGCAACCGGCAGCGCGCAAGTCAATTCCAGATTATTTTGCAACTGGCCGAAATACGTCGCCAGCAGTAGCTTGACCTTGGAATCCTTCAATGCCTGATAAGCCGTGGAATAAGCTTGTTGCCAGGCGCTATCGAGTTCAGTGACCAAGGCAGGTTCATCAATTTGCACCCACGAGATGCCACGTGCAGCCAGTTGATCCAACAACGTCTGATAAACAGGCAATAAGCGTGGCAGCAACGCCAGGCGATCAGAATGATCCTTGGCCTTGCCCAGCCACAGGTAAGTCACAGGGCCGATGATGACTGGCTTGGCTTTAACACCAAGACGCGTTGCCTGATCAATTTGCTCCAGCAAACGGGAAGCGTCCAGCGAAAATTCGGTTGCGGCACTGAATTCCGGCACGATGTAGTGATAGTTGGTGTCGAACCATTTGGTCATTTCACCAGCATGCACGCCACCACAGCCGCAGGAATTGTCGTTAGCAGAACGGCCACGCGCCACGCGGAAATAGTTATCCAGCGCGTTACCGTCAAGATGGCGCACACGTTCCGGCACGTTGCCCAGCAAGAAGCTCATATCGAGCACTTGATCGTAGTAGGCGAAGTCGCCGACAGGGGCGTAATCCAAGCCAAGCTGGTTTTGCCAGTGCCGTTGGCGCAGTTGCGCACCTAGTTGCAGCAAATCCGCCTGCGACGACTCGCCCTTCCAATAACTTTCCAGAGCAAATTTCAGCTCGCGCTTTGCGCCGATGCGGGGGAATCCGAGATTGTGCGTAGTCACCATGATTAAACATCCCTTGTTATGAATGCTGACGATCATAGTGCTTTGAAATCATGAAAAACAGTGGCATTATTTCATTGATCCATTAATTCTATTCATCGATGACATCATGCTTGAACGCATCCATTTCGCAGTGATCCGCGAAGTTGACCGGCAAGGCTCACTGACAGCTGCCGCCGAAGTCCTTTGCCTGACGCAATCCGCACTGAGCCACACCATCAAGAAGATCGAGCAGCAGCTAGGTACGCCGCTGTGGAAACGGGAGGGGCGTCAATTGCGACTGACACAAGCCGGGGAATATCTTCTGGGGGTTGCGAACAGGGTCTTGCCGCAACTCGAACATGCAGAGCAGATCATCCGACAATACGCAAAAGGCCAGCGCGGTGCACTACGGATCGGCATGGAATGCCATCCATGCTATCAATGGCTGCTGAAGATCGTATCGCCATACCTACGTAATTGGCCGGACGTCGATGTCGATGTGAAGCAGAAATTCCAGTTTGGCGGCATCGGCGCACTACTGGGCTACGAAATCGACATTCTCGTCACTCCCGATCCGCTTTATAAGCCGGGGCTACGTTTCGAGCCAGTTTTCGATTACGAGCAAATGCTGGTCGTTGGCACGCGACATCGCTTGGCCAGTAAGGCGAATATCACGCCGCAGCAACTTTCCGAAGAAGTGCTGATTACCTATCCTGTCGAAATCGAACGGCTTGATATCTATAACCAGTTCCTGCTGCCCGCCGGTTGCGTACCGAAACAGCGCAAAGTCATCGAGACGACCGACATCATGCTGCAAATGGTGGCGAGTGGACGTGGTGTAGCTGCATTACCAGGCTGGCTTGCTTCGGAATATGCGGAGAAGATGGCGATTACGCCGGTGCGCCTGGGGCGTCATGGTATCGCCAAGCAGATTTTTTTGGGGACGCGTGAGGCGGATGCGGATATAGACTATCTGAAGGCGTTCGTCGAGATTGCTCGACAATCGGGGTGACCCCTACTGGGGTCACCCCGGTTGATGTTACTACTTGGCTGGTGCCAGCAACTGCTGGATGCTGGAGAAATCCAGCGCACCAGAACCGCCCTTGCTATGCAGCGAATACAGGTTGCGTGCCAATTCGCCGAGCGGGATTGCGGAGCGTGCGAATAGTGCAGCTTCTGCCGCCAGGCCCAAATCCTTGAGCATCAGGTCAACGCCGAAGCCGCCGCTGTAGCCGCGCGATGCCGGCACATTGTCCATCACGCCCGGGAATGGGTTGTACAATTCCAGCGCCCAGTTACGGCCGGAACTCTTAGACATGATGTCCGACAAGACTTTTGGATCGAGGCCATTTGCCACGCCCAGCGCGAGTGCTTCGGCGGTGCCTGCCATCAGAATACCCAACAGCATGTTGTTGCAGATTTTTGCAATCTGTCCTGCGCCGCTGTCGCCTGCATGGAAGATGTTCTTACCCATTGCGGACAAGATAGGACGAGCTTCTTCCAGAATCGCTGTATCGCCGCCGACGATGAAAGTCAGCGTGCCTGCTGCTGCACCTGCCGTACCGCCGGATACTGGCGCATCGATCATGTTCAACCCGGCTTCCTTCGCGGCACGCGCAACCTTGCGTGCGGATTCAGGAGCAATCGTGCTGCAATCGATGACCAATGTGCCTTTTTTGATGTGCGGCAGAATGCCTTGTTCGCCAGTGTAGAGTGCTTCAACGTGCGCGCTTGCTGGCAGCATCGAGACGACGATAGCCGCATCCTTGACTGCTGACTTCGCATCCGCAGCAGCGGTTGCGCCAGCTTCGGTCAATTTTGCGAGTGCTTGTTGCGACAGGTCGAACACCGTCAATTGATGTCCAGCCTTGATCAGATTGAGCGCCATCGGCGCGCCCATGTTACCTAAACCGATGAATGCAATATGACTCATGGATTCCCTCTTGTTAAGTAGGATCAGATAGGGTTAAAGGTCGGCCAGTGGATGCTTGCTCCAGCCCGGCTCGACGAAATAAGTTTGCAGTGCATCAGTAGTCATTTCTGCCAGCGACATCGGTTGCCATTGCGGTTTTCCATCCTTATCGACCAGCAGCGCACGGATGCCTTCGGCGAAATCGTGCTGTGCAGCGCAATGGAGCGAGACGATGAATTCCATGCGGAACACATCTGCCAACGTCATGCTATGCGCACGTTGCAACAGCTCGAACGCCAGTGCTGCCGAGCTTGGCGAACCAGCCGCCAGAGTAGCCGCTGCCTTTTGCAACCATGCATCGTCGATGCCGTGTTGTGCAATCGCTGCTGCGACTGCATGCACATCGGCACCACTGCAGATGCTGTTGATGGCGGCAAAATGCTTTTGCAACGGCCCCGTCGTCGCCAGCGCTGGATCGCTAAAGCGCCTGAGCACTTGTGCGAGCAAGGCATCGTTATCGCGACGTGCAGTAGTCCAGTCTTGCTGCTGCAGATCATTCAGTACCGCTTCCCTGCTGGCGTGCGGCACTGCATAATCAGCCAATCCGACGAACAATGCATCGGCTGAACGCACCTGCGCACCAGTCAGCGCGAGGAACAAACCCGTTTTACCGGGCATGCGCGACAACAGCCATGAACCACCAACATCTGGATACAGGCCGATAGAGATTTCCGGCATGGCGACGCGCGACTGCTCAGTGACGACGCGATGGCTGGCGCCAGACATCAAACCAACACCACCGCCCATGACAAAACCATGTCCCCAGCACAGCACAGGCTTGGGGAAAGTATGGATCATGTAATCGAGCCGGTATTCGCGCGAGAAGAAATCGGCAGCATACTCATTGGCACTAACGTCCAGCGCCTTGCCTGATGCATGGTGCTCACGCATCGAGCGGTACAGGTTGTGCAAGTCGCCGCCGGCACAGAACGCCTTTTCACCTGCAGCCTGCAACACGACGAGAGCGATGCCATCGTCCTTTGCCCATTCGGTAAATCGATCAGTCAGCAAATGCACCATGTCCAGCGACAGGGCATTCAAGGTCTTTTCGGCGTTGAGTGTGGCGATACCAATACGCGTACCGTTCGATGCAGAACGTTCTTCAAACAGTACGGAAGCAGTCATGCATTTCTCCACACTGCTGCACGTTTTTCCAGGAAGGCATTGACACCTTCGCGCTGGTCATGCGTATCGAACAGATCGACAAAAGCTTCACGCTCACGTGGCAATACTTGTGTGAGCGGCTGTTGGCGCGCGCCTTGGATCAAACGCTTGCAGGAAGCGATGCTGACCGGACTTTGCTTGTCGGCCAGCTTTGCCAGTGCCAATGCACGTTCTTTCGCCTGGCCCTTCGGCACAACTTCTTCGACCAAGCCGATTTGACGTGCGGTGTTCGCGTCGATACGCTCACCCAGCAGGATCATGCGTTTCGCCCAACCTTCGCCAACCAGCCACGACAAGTTTTGTGTACCACCTGCACAAGGCAGCAAACCAACCGTTGCTTCGGGCAGCGCCATTTGTGCCTGCTCTTCGGCGATGCGGATATCGCAAGCCAATGCACATTCCAGACCGCCGCCCATTGCATAGCCGTTGATGGCTGCAATGGTTACGCCACGAAATTGCGACAGTGCTTCAAATGCCTCGCCGAAACGGCGCGCCATTTCGCGTGCCATGGCCTTGTCGCCATCGGCAAACTGCTTCAGGTCAGCACCGGCGGAGAAGAATTTTTCGCCTTCGCCAGTTACGACGACACTGACGATTTCCTTGTTCTCGTTCAGGTCGTGCACGAGCTTCGTCAAAGAAATCAAGCCGTCGCGCGTAAAGGTATTCGCGGGTGGATTGGCTAAGGTAATGACAGCCGTATGACCGATGATTTCGGCGCGCAGATTAGTGTAATCGCTCATCGGATTTCTCCTGTTGCATTAGGATCGAGCAAACGTCGTGACACGATGCTGCGCATGATTTCGTTAGTGCCTTCAAGAATCTGATGCACGCGTGCATCGCGCACCAATCGCTCCAGCGGATATTCGCGAATGTAGCCGTAACCGCCGTGCACTTGCAGCGCTTCATTGCAGACAGTGAAGCCGACATCCGTCGCGAAGCGCTTTGCCATCGCACAGTAAGTCGATGCATCAGGCGCACCGCTATCGAGTTTGACCGCTGCCAAACGTACCATCTGACGCGCAGCAACCAGTTCGGTCACCATGTCGGCCAACTTGAACTGGATTGCCTGGAACTCAGCCAACGGGCGATTGAATTGCTTACGCTCCTGCACATAGCGTTGTGCCGCGTCGAGTGCGCCTTGTGCCGCACCAACTGAGCAGATGCCGATGTTGATGCGTCCGCCGTCGAGGCCGCGCATCGCCATCTTGAAGCCTTCGCCTTCGCGTCCCATCAAGTTCTCTACAGGGACACGCACGTTGTCGAAAGCGATGGCACGTGTGGACTGGCTATTCCAGCCCATTTTTTCTTCCTTGCGGCCATAGGTGATACCGGCAGCATCAGCAGGCACCGCAAACGCGGAAATGCCGGATGCACCTGGGCCGCCGGTGCGCGCCATGACGACCAGCAAATCGGTATCGCCAGCGCCAGAGATGAATGCCTTACTGCCGTTGAGCACGTATTCGTCGCCGACACGTTCTGCACGTGTGCGCAGGGATGCAGCATCCGAACCGGCACCCGGTTCTGTCAGGCAGTAGGACGCCAGTTTGCTACCGCTGGTCAGCAATGGTCCCCAATGACCGCGCACGGCATCGGTAGCCCAGGTACAGACCATCCAGGTCGCCATGTTATGTATCGTCAAATAAGCCGTCGTGGATGGGTCCACGGCAGCTAATTCCTCGAAGATGACGGTAGCGTCCAGCCGAGGCAGGCCGAGCCCGCCCCACTCTTCCGGCGAATAGAGTCCGCAGAAACCGAGCTCACCTGCCTTCGCAAAGGTTTCCTTGGGAAACACGCTATTGGCATCCCAGTACGCGGCGTGCGGTGCCAATTCACCTGCGGCGAAGTCGCGAGCAGTCTGGCGGAAGGCCAGCTGCTCTTCCGAGAGATTGAAATCCATGACAGCCCCGGATTACTTCAGCGAAATCGTAGTGTTGACGCCGATGGAGGAAGTGCTGTCGTCGAACCAGCGCTCTGTCACCGTCTTGGTTTGCGTGTAGAACGTGACGACTTGCTTGCCGTATGGGCCGAGGTCACCCAGCTTCGATGCGCGTGAACCAGTGAACGAGAACAGCGGGACTGGCACAGGAATAGGCACGTTGATACCCACTTGGCCGACGTCGATATCTTCCTGGAACTTGCGTGCAGCCGCACCGGATTGAGTGAAGAGCGCGGTGCCGTTGCCGTTCGGATTGGCGTTGATCATTTCGATGGCGTCATCCAATGTGTCTGCGAAGGAGAGGCACAGTACTGGGCCAAAGATTTCCTGATCGTAGAGGCTCATGCCTGGCTTGACACCGGAGAAGATTGTTGGGCCAACGAAGTTGCCCTTTTCGTAGCCTGGAACGTTCGGGTTACGGCCATCGAGTTCCAACTTCGCGCCTTCTTCGACACCACGGTCGATGAAACCCATTACACGGGTATGCGCTGCGCAGGAGATGACTGGGCCAACATCGGTGCCAGCTTCAACACCAGCGTTGACCTTGAGTGTCTTCGCTGCCTTGACCAGATCTGGAATCCATTCCTGCGCTTGTCCAACCAGCACGGCAACCGATACCGCCATGCAGCGTTGACCGGCAGCACCGAAAGTTGCGCCCGCCAGTGCGTTGATGGTTTGCTCCTTGTTGGCGTCAGGCAGGATGACGGCGTGGTTCTTCGCGCCCATCATGCACTGTACGCGCTTGCCAGCCAGCGATGCGCGGTTGTAAACGTGTGTACCAACGTGAGTGGAACCAACGAAGGAGATTGCCTTGATATCTGGGTGATCGCAAATTGCGTTGACCGCATCAGCGCCGCCGTGGATGACGTTCAACACGCCAGCTGGAATACCAGCCTGGATTGCCAGTTCAGCCAGACGCATGGTGACCATCGGGTCTTGTTCGGATGGTTTCAGCACGAAGGTGTTACCGCAGGCAATCGCCATTGGGAACATCCACAGTGGAATCATCGCAGGGAAATTGAATGGGGTAATGCCAGCGCAGACGCCCAGCGGTTGCAACAGGGTGTAGGTATCGACGCCAGTGGCGACGTTGTTCGCCAACTCACCCATTTGCAGTGTGCCGATGTTGGCAGCATGTTCGACCACTTCCAGGCCGCGGAATACGTCGCCTTCTGCGTCGGCCAGTGTCTTGCCTTGTTCGGCTGTCAGGATCGCGGCCAGTTCCTTCATGTTTTCGCGGATCAACTGCTGATACTTCAGGAAGATACGTGCGCGTGCGCCGATGGGCGTCTTGCGCCATGTCTTGAAGGCGCGCTTGCCGCTTGCTACGGCCGCATCGATTTCTTCCTTCGTGGCGAATGGAACACGGGCGAGGACTTGCTGGGTCGCCGGGTTGATGATGTCGCGCCATTCTTTAGTCGAGGATTCGACCATTTCGCCATTGATGAGCAGTTTGACGGTAGGAACAGAGGAGCTTGTGGCTGCGTGAGCCTGTGCCGAAGTGGTCATGTCAGTTTCCTTGAATCAGGGCCGCGCATCGATGATCGATTACAGCAGCCGGTTGATATATAAAGAGATCGCGCATCGGGCTTCGTGGGCCCATGCGCACAATCCGTCAACTAAGCGTAGCAGAAAAATCTGACTCGCTCTGGTCACACACCCTCCGTGCGCGACCGCGACCCAAGGAATGGATGCAGGAAGCAATATCGAACAGGTACGTCCAAACAACTTGCCGCGCCTTGCCGGCATGCAATACGCCACCTTATCGAATCGCCGCCTCCCGCAACAATTCCTGACAGATCACCAAGCCGGTATTCGGACTCACCAGAATTGCCGAGTCGCCTTCCCGGTCATCGACCAGCGGCACGGAACTCAGCCAAACTCGTTCACCGTTGCGGGGGCAGTGGCGGCATGATGTCTGCACATCGCAAACATATACCATTTCCCGTTTAACCGCATACCGGTTTGGCATGCAGTACCTGATTAGCAAACAATAACACGAACTGACGTTAACGTAAACGTCATCGTGGATGGTGATATTTTGAAAAGATCGATTTGTGCATTGCGGCATTCATCAATTTTTAGTTAATTTTTTCCAGAGACAATTTCCGCTTTGTGAGGAAGCAATACCAACGAAAACGAATGAGGATGACATCCTTTGCGTCGGAACTTTCGTCCGATTTTTTTGGTCTTATTGATCAGAATGCACTTGTGAAATGAAATCAAGGCATGTCCTCGCATTCGATAGCCTCACGCGCTCGACTGCATTCCATAGAACTGCAGCACCAGTTTCACTAACGCGTCCTCAATATCATTGAGAGGCAAAGTCAATTCCTGGTGCGATATCATGGCGCGTATTACCCCACCTATTGCATTGGTGAGGACGAACACTTCGGCCTGATTGATTGCAGCGATTTTCCGATTACTGTCATCGGCCCTACCAGCAGACAGCAAGCCGGATAATTGTGTAAATAAAGGGAGCAAGCGTGCTTTGGAATTGCGCTGCATGGCCCGCTCCAGCAGCAATCTGTGCACGCGTTTGCGTCCGCCATAGGTCTGCATCACCGCTTGCACGATGGCACGTATGCGACCTCCCGGCGCAACTGGCTGATCCACGCGCATGGTCAACATGACGCGCTCGGACAAGACCGCCATTTCACGATCGGCCAAGGCATCGAGCAAGGCATCCTTGTTGTCGAAATACTGATAAAGCGTACCGATGCTAACACCAGCTTTGGCTGCTACTGCATTGGTGGTCAACGATTCAATATCGCCAACATCCAGCAATTGCATGGCAGCTTCCAACATGAGCTCGATCTTGTGCAAAGAGCGCGCCTGCGATGGCTTCCTTCTTGCAAGCTGTTGATTATTAAGCGTTTTCCATGTCATCTGCGAGTCACCAAAACGCGAGTTTAAAAACATGAGCAATGCTCATATTATTTCATTGTAGCGCATCGATACGGACTTGCATGTGCACATCACGAACAGGGGAATATGTCATGAACCGCAGAACATTTGTCACGGCAAGCGCCGGAATGCTCACTACCGCATTGGCTACAGCACAAACGGATAGTGCTCAACAAAGCAACATCACACAACCCAATCAACGCCTTGGGCAAAAGTACCATTTCGACGATCCCGACATGGATCTCTTCTTCATGGCCGCACTCGGATGGGGGCCAGCCGGTGGTTTGGATGTAGGCCAGGCTTTCTATGTTGCTTCAACGATTAAAGATGGCGATGCGGATAGCTGGGTGCATTCCTTCGCAAACTATGGCGACCAGCAGAATGAGCAAGCACGCGCCTGGAAGCAACGCGGTTGGAAACGCGCAGCGGGCGAAGCTCGTTTGAAGGCATTTGCCAGCTACCGCTCGGCATGGCAATTTGCCGCGCCCGGTGGCGACGATTTCAAATCGCTCTACGCAAAGCACAAGCAGGCATTTGCAGCGGCGATGGAGGAACTTGCCATGCCTGCAAGCTTCTTCCAGACACCATATGCAGGCAAGCAGTTACCGGGTGTTTTCCTCAAGCATCCTGTGCAGGACGCGCCGGTGGTACTGATCATCGGCGGTGCCGATACTTGTTTTGAAGACCTGTTCTTGACCGTAGGCCGCAATGTTTTCGAGCGCGGCTATTCGGTGGCGTTGGTCGATTTGCCAGGACAGGGAATTACAGCAGTAGATGGCCTGTATTGGGAAGCAGAAGCAGAAAAACCCATAGCCGCTATCATCGATATCCTCATTGATCACTTTCAAGCCAAACCAGGCAAGATAGCTTTGATGGGCTTGAGCCTGGGTGGATACTTTGTCACCCGTGCAGCAGGTTATGAAAACAGGCTGGCGACCGTGATTGCCAGCACACCGTTTCCTCGGCCGGGCGAGATGTTTGTGGCGGCAGTCAAAGCAGCGGCCAATTCCGCCCACGTCACGCCCACACCTGCAGCAATGCGCAGCCGCCAAACGTCACTGTGGAAAGCTGGTGCGAAGACACCGCAGGAATTCATTGCCCGTTCCGCCGCGATGATCGCCGATCCGGCAAAGGTGACTGTACCTTTCCTGTCGATACTTGGTAGTGGAGATTCGCCGGTATTTGCTGCACAATCCAAGACATGGCACCGCGATATTCGCTCGACACGCAAAGACTTTGTCTTGCTCGATAAGACGACAGGTGCAGATGGGCACGTGCAAGTCAATAATCGCTTACGCCTGGCGCAAGAGAGCTGCGGCTGGCTTGATGAAATCTTTGCTGGATAAAGATAGGTAACGCACAGCCCCATCGTTACGCGTTGGGGCTGTGACTATCTGATGAGTCGATTAGAAATCGTAGCGCACTGAAACCTGTGCATTTCTACCCGGCGCGGTGTATGCGTCCTTGACTGTGCTGTTGTCAGCCAAACCATGCGCATCCGACCATAGCCAGTACTTGGCATCAAACAGATTGTTCAGGTTGGCCGTTACGGTCACATCGCGCACCGGCTTCCAGCTCGCACCGAGATTGAACAGCGTGTAGGAAGGCGGCGCAAACTGCGGCGTAGATTCTGGTGCAATGCGGTCGGCTGGCTTGGCCCAACCATGCGTCAGATTCGCGCGAGCATTCCAACCCTCGCCTTCATAGCGCAAACCCCATACCAACTTCGCGGGCTGAATGGTATCGAGCGGCGCACTGACGCCAGCGCTGGTGCTCTCGCCATAGGAATAGGCTGCACCGAGCGAGGTGCTCCATTGATCATTGAGAAACCACTCGTTACGCGCTTCGATGCCGTGGATATGCGCATCGGTCAGGTTGATGTATTGGAAAATCATCGGATCGGCTGGCGTGCCTGTTCCACCGACCACTTGTTCGCTGATGAAATTGGTATAGCGATTGTCATACGCCGCCAACGAATAGCGCCAGCTGTTGATGCGGCCGTGAAAACCCAGTTCAACACTGTTTGCATGCTCCGCCTGCAGCTTAGGGTTACCGATACTCATATAACCATAGGTCAGATTGGTAAAACCATTGTTGACCTGATCCGGCGTCGGCGCACGGAATCCCCGGGAAATCTGCGCATAAGGAGCAAAAGCCGAGGACAATTGCCAGATCAAACCAAGACGTGGACTGATTGCATGATCCGACAGCGACACCACCGGGCCACCGGTATAGCCTTCCGTCGATGGCGATAGCTTGTAGGAATCGAAGCGAATACCGGGGATGACGCTGAACGGCCCCGCTGCCAACTCATCTTGCAGGAATGCCCCGGTAATCGTATAGCGCGTATCAGGGAATGGTTTGCTCGGGAATGTCTCGCCATCGATCGCTACGCTGCCATTGAGAATGGCGCTGATGTCAGATGCACTCCAATCAAGGCCATAGGTGAGATGCTGCGATATCGGGCCTGCAACCTTGGTCTCCAACTGTGTGGACAAGCCCCAGGTCTTTTGCTGATAGGTGTTATCGCGCGTGGCGTTGCCGACCTGGTTCAAGTTTTCGGCAGCGAATTCTTCGATGCGTGCATTTTGCCAATACAGCGTCGTCTGCGCGCTCTGAATGAAGGCTGCACAGGGATCGTTATAGCGTTGTTGCAGAGAAAAACGGTCGCGTCGTATCGTATCCGTCGCGTCCAGATCCAATGTGCTGCCAAGCGACAGCGGCGGCAGATCGCGTGCCGAATAGACTTCGGTATTTTGATGACGGTCTTGCGACTCCAGTGTCACACCCAACTGATTATGTGTATCGACTGAAAGGATCGCCTTGGCGAGCAGGTAGTGGCTATCATAAGTCCCCGGGTTCGGTTCCGTGCGCGAAGCATCTTCGGCGTTATCCGTCCCCTGATCTTCGATTTCATGACCATGGCGGTTATTGCCTAATAACAACCACTGCCAGCGGTCGTCTTTTCCTGCAACACCTAGCGCTTCGCTCCACGAGCGATCTATCGAGTTATAACCGCCACGCACAAAACCATCCAAGATCTTACCTGGCTTCAGCCAGTCTGATGGGTCAGGCGTGCGGAAGCTGACTGCCCCCGCCAAACCATCACTGCCATATTGAGTCGAGGCAGGGCCACGCAATACTTCCGCTGTGCGTAGGCCATCCACATCGAGAAAATCACCGCGCCCGGTCTCGAACGGGCCGAAGGAGAAACTATTCGGCAAGCGGATGCCATCCTCCATCATCAAGACCTGATTTCCTTCCAGACCACGAATGTTGATGCCTTCATTGCCACCACGGCCTGTGCCGCTGGAGCCGGAAAATCGTGTGGCAGCAGCGGGAACAGTGACGTCAAGCTCGTCAGCGAATACGTCCTTGATGTCGCGCGCGCCCTTGTCGGCAATATCGGTATCGGACTTTACAGTGACAGTGTTGGGCACATTATCGACCCGACGCGCGGTACGGGTTGCCGATACTGTGACATCGTCGAGTTTGACGGGACGCGCCGTCGGCGCTTGTGGATTGGAGATATCTTGTGCAGGATCAGTGGGTGTCGAGAACGCATGTGTACTGGCGAGTCCCAGGGTGATTGAAATGGCTGTCTTACGCAGCATGGAGTTTCCTGTATTGGTTAAGCATGGAGCTGGCGGCGGCTGGCTGGTGCAGTCGGTTATAAAAATAAAAAATGGTGTAACTGGATGCGGTGAGTTAGCAGGGTGGTTGCAGTTGTGTAGGTTTAATCCAATGCAATCCCTGCTCGTAGAGGAGTTCAGTCGATACGTCATAGGCGGTACTCAGTATGTCCGCTTGCAGCACATGGGCAGGTGGCCCCTGACGCAGCAATCGCCCTTCGCTCAGCAGAATGACGTGATCAGCCCAGCGCGTTGCCAGCGATAGATCGTGCAGTACCGCGACAATCGTACGTCCAGCGGCAGTTTCTTCGCGCAGGCGTTGAAACAATTGGATTTGGTGCTTCAGGTCGAGATGATTGGTCGGCTCGTCAAGAAGCCATAGTGGCACGTCTTGCACAGCCAGACGCGCAAGACCCGCACGTTGCCGTTCGCCGCCAGATAATGTGCGCCAAGCTTGCTGCGCTTGTGCCAGCATATCAAAATCCTCCAGCACCTGCGCTACGAGCTGACGATCTTCCCTATTTGGTTGACCGAAACGACCCAAGGTCGCATGTCGGCCCAGCATCAGGTATTGCGCGACCGACAAAGGCAAATCGCTTGGGCCGAATTGCCCCAGCCAGCCAATGCGACGTGCTCGCGATTGTGCGGAAATATGCGTGATCGATTGTTGTTCGAGATAGACTTCTCCCCGGTTAGGATGGTCGAGACCACCCAGCAAACGCAGCAAAGTGCTCTTGCCTGCACCATTTGGGCCGACGATGGCGGTGAATTGCCCTGCAGGTATTTCCGCGTCGATCTTGCTCAATAATGTTCGCCCGTTACGGATGTACGCGACGTCACAACACTGCTGATGTAGAGCAGGCATCGACACGCCATTCGTACTATCGCGTTCCACACGCATGGTCGCGATGCTCATGACATGCCCCGCTGCCGACGATGAAACAACCATAAAAATCCGAGCGGCCCGACAAAGCCAACGAGCAAGCCAACCGGCATATCGACAGGCCATGCAACACAACGCGCCAGTGTATCCATCAGCAGCAGGAACAATGCACCAACGAAACCCGAAATCAGGATTAATCGACGCCGCTCTCCGCCGATCACCAGTGCGCAGGCATTGGGCACCATCATGCCGACAAAGGCGATGATGCCAGATAGGGATACAGCAGCACCAACCACCAATGCAGCGCCGATTGCCGTCAGCAATCGCGTACGTGAGACTGAGACGCCAAGACTGCGGGCATCGTCTTCACCCAACATCAGGCAATCAAGGTCGCGCCCCAATATCAGCAACATGGCAACCCCCGTCAATGCCAACGGGCTGGCCCACATCAATTGTGCAGCATCGGCCGAGCCTAGTTGACCAGAGAGCCAACTCATGGCGCTACGCAATGCCAGATTGTCCGAAAACAGAAGCAATATGCCAATTACCGCGCCGACAAAACTGGACACCACCAAACCCATCAGTAGTAATGCGAGTTCGCCGCCGCCCATCAGCCGCGCCAAAGTCAGCAGCAAGGCAGTTGCCAGCAAGCCTCCGCCACAAGCAGCCAGCGGCAGACTGATCCCACCGATACCTAGCGCCATGACACCGACAACGGCAAGCGCCGCACCGCTGCTGGTGCCGACCAGCCCGGGATCAGCCAGCGGGTTGCGAAACAACGCCTGCAATGCCGCACCAGCCGTCGCCAACGACATGCCCACAACTAACGCAGCCGCGATACGTGGCAGGCGCAAACGAGCGATGATAGGATCGCCCAAATCAGGCCAGCTCCAGCCGTGACCACTCATGCCGATTGCAAACAGCAATACCGCCGCGCCGATCGTTACGCCGAGTGCGGTATGCCACGAGAACCCGACGTTAGTGTCATGCGGTGAATTGCTATCTCGATAAGGGACAGCGTGCAGTATTACCGCCATGTTCAATCCATCGCCTTCAGTTTTGCGACCGACACCGGGCTTTGCAGGTTGATGGTGAAGAATTCATGTACCGGTACTTCATAGACATGACCCTGCTTACCGGCCGGCATCGCAGCGATTTCAGGACGATGACCGTATTCCTCGGCACTGCCATACATCGCGCGATTGTGTTGCGCCAGCAAGATCACGTCGGCTTTCAACTCGGCCATTGCTTCTGGATTCAGCGGCTTGTAGCCATCGATATCAGCTGCTGCATTGATTCCACCTGCGGCGCGGATCAACACATCGCCGGGCGTATTACGGCCCGCTACGGTCTTGCCGTCGTAGCTGATCAATACGCGCTTGCCCCAGGTTCCTGTTGGTGTCATCGCGTGTTGCCAGTGTTGCGCCAGTTCTACCGATTGTTTTTCGTTGCCGAGCAAAGTACCGACCGAACGGATGACGTCGGGATAATCCGCGCCATCCTCGCGTCCGCCAATCTCGACGGCGTGAATACCAATCTCATTGAACTTCTGCCAGATCGCATCCGGCTTTGCCAGATGACTGCCGATCACCAAGGTCGGCTTCAACTGGGCCACCACATCCACTGACAATGCATGCGATAAACCGATGTCCTGCGCCTGCGCCAGCTCAGGTTCTTTCGCTGCACGATCATGTCCAACCACATCGCCAGCATGACCTAGCGCCACCACGATTTCGGCAACATCGGAAGTCAGCACCACCACACGTTCAGCGGCATGCGCGACGTGGCTGCATACAGCCGCGCATGCCAGCATCATGACGGTCAACACAGACTTAGTACGCATCAGCCACCTCTTCCGTGCCGATCTGTTGCAATAGCGCGGTCCAGGCTGGCAGCTCTGGTCGCCCGGGTTTGCGCTCTCCAAAGAACTGCACCACCATTTCGCCAGCAGCGTCGTAGCATTCGAGCGAAGTGACGATGCCTTCCTGCGTCGGCTTGCGTACGATAAAAGCGCGTTCGAGCAAATCGGTTTGCACATGCAAGCTGAAACCCGGGTCCAGCACGTTCAACCACGAATCCACAGTTGCGATCTTGTGTACCGGCCCAGTATGGATTTGCAGGCAGCCATGATTACCGGCGAAAACCATGATGCTGATTCCTGTCTCCGAGGCTGTGAGCAGCAAGGTACGTATCACGTCAGGATCGACTTCCTGCACATAGCCATCAGGTGCCAAGCGCAATGCCTGGGTACGCGTCAACTTGAAACGTCGCAGCAGCGGGAAAAATTCGTGCGTATCCTTCATACCCAACCAGCCATGGCGGAAAGCCTCGCCATCGATGGATTCATCAGGCGGCTCTTCCATTGGCTGGCTCTTGTTATCTACTTGCAGCAGGCTCGGACTGCTACCGTAATGCTGCACCAGTCGCGCATAGGCGGCGGTATCGGACTTCCCGGTCAAGAAGATTTTATGTACCGCATCGCCGTGACGGTCGAAGAACTGGATAGACGGGCGCGGCGAACGCACCGCAAAACCATAACGCCAGCTATGCAGGAAAAAGCGCAGATCGATTTCAGGATTCAACGCCAGTCCTATTTCGCCATCAATATTGACGTTGGCGTAAACACCGGTTTTCTCGTGTACCACGGCTTCATTGCGCGTCAGGGTCATCACGCTACCCAATGATTCAAGTTCGCCGAGAATGTCTGCCCATTTCGGGAATAGCATGGTCGATTGCGGGTCTGCCGCCACCAATTCGGCTTCGCTAACACCGAGATGGCGTGCCGCATCGCGCGCCCTTACCATTGGCGTATTCGCCTTCAATTGTTGGTAGCGCTGCCATAAGGTGGATGCGTACATGCTCTTCTCCTGTCGTTACGATGGGTGGACGCAGGCATGGCAGCATGCATCGACAAGGATGCTATGCAATAGGCAAATGGGTAGAAAACAGCGTTGCCAGCCTTGATGTCCAGAATTAAAAACAGCCTTGTCGCATTGGCGACAAGGTCAATTACTGGCTGGCTTCCCGCTGTATTTGATGCGGGTGGCTGGCTAATTGGTTAACGGCGCGATCGGCTTTACTTGGTCAAGATCAGCTTGTTGTTGCGAGTAAGGCGCAATACATATACCTGCTCCTCATGCACAATCTGTAACTCGCTTCTGCCGCGCAGCAAGTCTTTCAAATCCACCTGAAAACGCCCCGTTTTGATGGGCAGAGGCCTGCTCGATGCAGGCAGCAAAGCCGAGTCCAAGTGCAGTGTCGTCGTGTTCATGCAACCAATTATAAATGAGAATGATTAGCATTTACAATATATTTTGCTGAACGATGACCCATTCCTACTAGCTGCGTCGCGTACGGGGTTTGTCGGCGAACTGAGTAAATCTACTCAGCAAAATTGATAGAAGCAAGAAAGTCTATGAGGACTAATCTATCATTTGTACAGAAATCAACATTTGCTTATGCTATTTAATTCGTATGAGCAAAATGGATATACAAATTATAATCAATGCACTTTTCGTGTATAGATCGCGGGCGCTAGTGCAGATGTACCATATTACCTGCGATGGGGGACAGTTCTTGCTGTCTACATTTTCTCGACATCACCGTTTCGTTCTGCACACATGACCACGAAGCCACATGTTCTCTACGCCACGTCTGGCGATCAATCCCTGCAGCAAAACGATCCCGCCTCCCCTCGCAACTGGGGCCTGGATACCATCGTCGCCGAGTTGCGCCAGTCACGAGAAGACACACACAAGATTCGCTATCGTGGTCGCATCCGCGAGATTCCCTCGCGTGAGACATTGACTGCGATTCTCGACGGCCTGTCTGCAGCATTATTCCCTACCCACTACGGGCAAGCCGACTTGAACGACGAAAGCATCGACTACTACGTCGGCAATACCTTGAATTCGACCTTGAACGCGTTGGTTGAGCAAGTAAGACGCGCATTGCTGTTTGTATCGCGCCAACAAGATGATCTGCACAATCATGCCGATGTCGACACAGCATTGCAGGCACAGGCGATATCGATCACACGCCATTTCGCCGCGCAGTTGCGCGACATCCGCGATTTACTGGTATCCGACTTGCAGGCAGCGTTCCAGGGTGATCCTGCTGCGACCAGCATGTCCGAAATCCTGCTGTGCTATCCAGGCATGACGGCGACCATCTACCATCGCTTCGCACACACACTATACAAACTCGGTGCGCCGTTTCTGGCTCGCTTGATTTCCCGTATCGCCCATTCCAGCACTGGCATCGACATCCACCCAGGTGCACAAATCGGCAGTCATTTCTTCATCGACCACGGCACCGGCGTCGTCATCGGCGAAACGGCGATCCTCGGCAAACACGTGCGCCTATATCAGGCCGTAACTCTAGGCGCTAAACGCTTCCCTGCTGATGAAAACGGCGTTCTGATCAAAGGCAATGCACGCCATCCTATCGTCGAAGATGATGTCGTCATCTATGCTGGCGCGACGATACTAGGCCGCATCACGATAGGCAAAGGTTCCACCATAGGTGGCAACGTCTGGCTGACGCAAAACGTACCACCCAACAGCAACGTCACGCAGGCGCAGATGCGTAGTAATGCTTTCGAGGTGTAATTAATAAAGTCGCCTTCGTGACGGGCAGGGGTTATCTAGCGTAAGCAAAGAGCCCTGCGAAGAAACCACTGGCAACTTTATTTTCTTTAAGCATCAGTACCAATTCTTTCTCGCGCAATATAAAACAAGTAAAAAGCGCGATTTTTTAAACAAGCAGGAACTTGAGGTCATTCCACGGGTCGGTATCAAGAGAGTCGCGCACATGACGTGCACAAGATTCTCGCAAAACAGGCTGCCCGAAAATTAGCTGCAGGAAGGAAACGCCGGGCAATTATATTCACGAAGAATTCTTGCGATAGGGATGTCTCGCCATGAATATACATTTGACCTTCGAGCCATTGATCGCATTGATCGCTGGCATCTTGATTCTCATCGTGCCGCGTTTGTTGAACTACGTCGTCGCCCTATATTTCATCATCATCGGTGTCATCGGCATATTCGGTGTCGGCTCACTGCACTGAACGACATTTCCACGATAGCTGGATCGCTTAAATACATCTGATCTGGCAAATTGAATGCTCATCTAGAGTCCGCATAGCAGTTGTGGATGGAGGGACAATTGTCTATGGAAGATACGAAATCCGACCCCATGCCGGAAGACGACAAGGATCGTGCGCAGAAGGAAGACAAAGAAGCCGATGAGAAAGCGGACAAGGAAAATAAGCCGCGCAACCAGAAGCCGCTGATTATTCTCGGTATCGTGATTCTGGTAGGTTTGGTTGCAGGTTTTTTCTGGTGGTTCGCAACGCGCAACCAGGTTTCCACTGACGATGCCTATACCGATGGCAATGCCGTCACCGTCGCGCCTAATGTGTCCGGTTATGTGACCGCTTTGATGGTCAATGATAATGCCTATGTGCACAAGGGCGACCTGCTGGTGCAGATCGATGTGCGTGCCTATCAGGCTGCGCATGACGAAGCCGCAGCGCAGCTTGCATTCGCACAGGCACAATTGGAATCCGCACAAATCGCATTGCGATTAGCTGGCGTGCAGTACCCCGCGCAACTGGCGCAGGCACAAGCACAACAAAAGTCTGCCGAGGCAAGTTTTGCACAAGCGCAGGCGAACTACGACCGCCAACATGCAGTCGATAAACGCGCAACCACGCAGGAAAATATCGATGCGGCAAATTCACAGCAACTTTCGGCACGTGCCACGGTGGAAAGCGCACATGCACAGTTGAAGATAGCCGCACAAGTCCCGGAGCAATTGCAGCAAGCACAGAACAAGATAGCGCAGGCAGAAAGCCAGTTGCAACAGGCAAAAGCCAAACTCGCAGCGGCTGCGCTCAATGTCGAATATTGCCGCATTGTTGCCCCGTCCGATGGTTGGGTTACCAAGCGTAATGTGCAGCAGGGGAGTTTTCTGGCTGCAGGTACGCCGATGTTCGTGCTTGTGACGCCGGAGCTATGGGTCACTGCTAACTTCAAGGAGTCGCAGTTGGAACGCATGCGGTTAGGCGACGAAGTCGATATCGACATTGACGCCTACCCAAATCGCAAGCTGCATGGACACGTCGATAGCATTCAATTAGGTAGCGGCTCCCGCTTTGCAGCCTTTCCGACCGAGAACGCTACCGGAAATTTCGTCAAGATCGTCCAGCGCATACCGGTGAAAATCGTTGTTGACCGCGGACTTGACCCGAAGCAGCCGCTACCGCTCGGGCTTTCGGTATCGCCAGTGGTGATGCTGAAATGAGCGAGGCGCAAGCAGCGGTTGACAAGAATTGGCGACCAGCAGCCAATCCCTGGCTCATCACTGTGGTGGTGACGCTGGCTGCGTTTATGGAAGTGCTCGATACCACCATCGTCAACGTGGCCTTACCGCATATCGCAGGCACGATGTCTGCCAGCTTCGACGAAGCAACATGGGCATTGACGGCCTACATGGTAGCGAACGGTATTGTGCTGCCGATGTCGGCATTCCTCTCGCGCTCCATCGGGCGCAAACGCTATTTCGTGATCTGCATCGTCGCGTTTACGATTTGCTCCTTTGCCTGCGGTGTGTCGAACAGTTTGTTCGAACTGATTCTGTTTCGTGCTCTGCAAGGATTTTTCGGCGGCGGTCTGCAACCGGTTCAGCAATCAATCACGCTCGATACCTTCCCGCATTCCCAGAGAGGCAAGGCATTTGCCGTCACCGCCGTTGCAATCGTCGTTGCACCAATCTTTGGCCCTACCTTGGGCGGATGGATTACCGATAACATGAGCTGGCGCTGGGTATTCCTGATCAACGTACCGGTCGGCATCCTGACCACATTCGCCGTCATGCATCTGGTGGAAGACCCGCCTTGGGAAAAAGTCAAACGCGCGATCAGTTTCGATTTCGTTGGCATCGGCCTCATCGCTCTGGGGCTGGGTTCGCTACAGGTGATGTTGGATCGCGGCGAAGATGACGATTGGTTTTCGTCTCCCTTTATTTGCACCTTTGCCACACTGGCTTTCATCGGCTTGGCTGGTTCAGTGGCATGGTTGCTCTATACAAAAAAACCAGTGGTCGATTTACACGTATTCAAGGACAAGAATTTCACCCTTGGCTGCCTCACCATCGCCGCCTTCGCCTCGGTGCTGTATGCCAGCGCGGTGTTGATTCCACAGTTCACGCAGCAGCATCTTGGTTACACCGCGATGCTGTCGGGCATGGTGTTAAGCCCGGGTGCCGTCGCCGTCATCTTCCTGATTCCCATCGTGACGCGATTGATGAATTACGTGCAGGTGCGCTTTATCCTCAGTGTCGGTTTTTTCCTGCTCGGCTGCGCGTTGTTCTATACGTATGGGCTGGTGCCAGATATCGATTTCAATACGCTGGTGATGATGCGCTGCGCGCAGTCGTTGGGAATCGGCTTCCTGTTCGTCCCGGCCAGTACCCTGACTTATCTCACGCTACCCAAGCATCTGCAAGGGGATGGCACAGCATTATTCACGATGTTCCGCAACGTCGCTGGCTCAATCGGCATCTCGCTCTCCACTGCAGCCGTTGCCTCGCGCACGCAAGCCCATATGGCCATGCTGTCTGAACATACTGGCGCGCTCAACGCCGGGTATGGCTCCGCGATTGGGAGTATTGTCAGTGGCTTAAGCAGCACCATGACTGGCATCGGCGATAGAGCACAAAGTGCTGCCGGGCTGTTGTATCGCAGCTATATCGAGCAGGCATCCATTCTCGCTTACATGGATGTTTACGTCTTTTGCGCAATCGCAGCATGGTGTTTTATTCCGATGACCTTCTTCTTTTCTCCCGTGAAAGGTAAGGCCGATGCCATGCCGCACTAATCCGCGTCATCTTCTCTCAGCGCTTGCTGGCGTTATATTGAGCCTGCTTGCTGGTTGTTCTGCCAAGGGACCGAACTTTTCGCCGCCCGACCCGGTGGTACCAACGCAATGGAGCACAACCCAGGATCAGAACGGAATAGCAAAGAAAGCTGTTGATACACGGGCGGAACCTGATGCCCAATGGTGGCATCGGCTCAATGATCCGCTGCTGGATTCGCTTGAGCAACGTGCTGTCGCCGGTAATCTCGATCTGAAGGTCGCGGTATTGCGGATCGCTGCTTCGCGCTCGCAAGAGCAAATTGCCCGTGCACAGGGTTTGCCGAATGTGAAGGCGGCAGCCAGCTATGACCGCGATCAATTGGGGTTGGAAGGTGTAATCAAAGCCAATGGTGGCTTGCCTCCTGTAGTGCAAAACAATCCTTCTGCAGCCGCTATCGCATCACAACTAACGCAACCGATCAACTTGTTCACCGTCGCCCTGGATGCGTCGTGGGAGCTTGATCTGTTCGGCAAGGTATCGCGCTCGGTAGAAGCTGCCGGAGCACAACGACAAGCAAGCGAAGAAGCACGTAGTGGCGCATTGGTGGCGCTGGAGGCAGAGGTGGCGCAGACCTATGTGCAATTGCGTGCAGCACAGTTGCTACGGGAGTTGACTAAGTCAATCTTGGACGACCAGCACCAATTGCTTGAGTTAAGCAAGAGCATGCAAACCCACGGTCTGGGTCGTCAAACAGACGTCGAGGCACAAGAAGCACAGCTTGCACAAACGGAGTCACAGCTACCGCAATATGAAGCGAAGATTGCCCAGGCTGGCAATGCGCTGGCTGTTCTCATTGGAGAAACTCCAGGCGCGCTCAATGCCGAACTCGCAGGGAATGGCAGGATTTTTGAACTGCCCGACACGGTATCCGTTGGCCTGCCCGCAACCTTGGCGCGACGCCGCTCCGATATCCGCGAAGCGGAAGCCAATCTTCATGCCGCGACCGCCGAGACCGGTGTCGCTATCGCATCCTTATTCCCGGACATTTCCTTGGGGGCGCAATACGGCGTACGCAATACCTCGACCAAATATCTGTTCAATTGGGCCAGTCGCTTCTATACCGTCGGCCCATCGGTTTCACTTCCGATCTTCCAGGGTGGCGCCCTGACTGCGAACGTACATCTCGCACGCGCCGAACAAGAAGCAGCGGCACTGGAATATCGCAAGACGGTATTGAACGCGCTATCGGAAGTGGAAAACGCTTTAGTCGCGTTGGATCAAGACCAAGCGTTCACCCAAGCGGTAAAACGCACAGTAGAGGCGAGCGACCGTTCGCTGACGCTTGGACGCAACGCGTACCACAGTGGCATCGTGGCTTTCACCGTCGTGTTAGATGCCGAGCGACAAAGCAATCAGGCCAAGATACAACTAGTCAATGCACAGATTCAGCAAATCACGGATTTGCTTACATTGTATAAAGCCTTGGGCGGTGGTTGGGAATGGCAATCGCTGCCCAATGACGCGACACAATCGGCAGAGAAGTAGAGGTTGATCACAATCGAGAGTGCCTGCTTAGTTCGAGGTCATACCGATTGTCTGCAGCCACGTATCAACCAAGCGAGGCCATCCGGTAATCGGGAACCGCGTCTGCCGCAAACCGAAAGCGTGACCACCTTGCGCGTAGAGATGCATCTCGACCGGTACTGCATTCTTTTTCAACGAGAGATAGTAGGTCAACGAATTTGCGACATTATCCACATTGTCGTCCTCGGCTTGCAGCAGGAAGGTCGGTGGCGTTTTATTGGAAACCGGAACGTTGCGATTGAGCATGCCATCTTTCGCGACGAGGTGGCCGGGATATAGGGCGATAGCAAAATCAGGCCGTGCGCTGACCTTATCCAACTCGTCCACAGGTTTATACAAGCGACGTTCAAAGTTGGTGCTGATGGACGCTACAAGATATCCGCCTGCGGAAAATCCCAGCACTCCGATTTTTTGCGGATCGACCTCCAATTCTCCCGCATGATGCCGCACCCACCTGATCGATCTTTGTGCATCCTGCAAAGCTTGCGTCGGAATGGCGAGGTTGTCGGGACGGCAATCGCATCGCCAGTCATATGTCAAACTCGGAACGCGATACTTCAGCAGGATGCAGGTCACGCCCTTGGATGTGAGCCAGTCACACACTTCGGTACCTTCGAGGTCTATCGCAAGAATCTGAAATCCACCGCCGGGAAAGACAACAACTGCTGCGCCGGTATTTTTCCCTTTCGGCCCATAGATTGTTATCGTTGGTTGCGTGATATTGGTGATTGAGGTCATAGGCTGACCTGCAATCAGCTCATTACTATTGTGTGTCTCGGTTTCCGGCCCAGGCATCGGCATCTGGCTGGGAGCGCCATTCGGCCACAGCGTTATTTCCGAAGGTTGATCGGCAGGCTGCACATTTTGCGCCCTACTTTGCATCCCATATACCGATACGATCAATGTCAGCAGCACGACAAAACGAGAGAGCACGATTTTTCTATCCTTTAAGATGCAGGGAATCGACATTTTGCATTGTCAGGTTCCCCCCTTAAAGCCGCCAACGCGTAACCGGCGTAACGATAGCCAAAATAGTGAATTTAGCGACCAGCGATAGCAAATTCTCAATCGCTTTTATCGCAAATTCCAATTGGACTACATTCCCTGGATAATTGAGAATGATTCTCAATTATCCGAGAGGGATTTATGAATACTCAAAACAATCTGATCAAAGCCTTGAGTTCGCATGTGTCAGCCATGCCAACTCTACGTAAATCACGCTTGATGATTGGTTTAACCATCCATGCTGTTGGTTTTGGCATGATTTTGTCGCAACTGGCAGGAAAAGCTTTGTACTATGGTCAACTTCTTGCACACACCTAAGCATACAGATTTACCTCTGAATCCCCTCAAAACGATAAGAAATCTAGACAAGTAGCCATGTTATCTTTGCCGCGTATTGCCACTGCACCGTTCTGCCCCTCGGAAGTACAGGGAAGCGTCACTGTCCCCTCTTCCGCATCGCTGTGGAAGCGAATCCTGGCATTTACGGGGCCGGGTTTGCTGGTTTCGGTTGGATACATGGACCCAGGAAATTGGGCAACCGATCTGGAAGCCGGATCAAAATTCGGTTACAGCCTGCTCAGCGTCATTTTATTTTCGAGCGTCGTCGGTATGGTACTGCAAGTGCTGAGCCTGCGCCTGGGCTTGGTCACGCGGCAAGATCTAGCGCGGGCCTGTCGCCAACATTACGGTACTGCCGCCAATCGCTTTCTCTGGATCATGGCCGAAGTCGCCATCGTCGCATGCGACGTTGCCGAGGTGCTTGGCTCTGCCCTCGCACTCCATCTGTTGTTCGGTTTCACGCTTCTGGTCGGCATCGTGATCACCGCCTTTGATACCGTCATCGTGTTAGGACTCAAAGGACATGGGTTCAGACAGCTCGAAGCCATCGTATTGGGACTGGTCTCGACGATTGCCATTTGTTTCGTCGTTCAGCTTTGTTTTGCACACCCTTCCTGGCATGGTGTTGCACAGGGTTTTCTGCCCGACGCGGAAATCGTGCGTCAGCCTGGGCAGTTATATCTGGCGATTGGCATTCTTGGTGCAACCGTCATGCCGCATAACCTGTATCTGCATTCTTCCATGCAGTCGCCACGCTGACTTTGGCATTGTTGGTCAATGCCGCCATTTTGACTGTCGCCGGTGCGGCCTTCCATGCGACGGGTCATACCGATGTCGCGGAAATCCAGGATGCCTACAAGCTGCTCGCGCCAATCATGGGAACCTGGTTAGCTCCAGTATTGTTCGGTATCGCCTTGCTCGCTTCCGGGCAAAGCTCGACCCTCACTGGAACAATCGCCGGGCAAGTCATCATGGAAGGTTTCCTCGACATGAAAATACCATGCTGGCAGCGGCGACTCATTACACGAGGGTTGGCGCTGATCCCAGCTTTTCTGGGTGTGCTATGGTTGGGTGAAGCAGGTGTCGGCAAGATTTTGATTGCAAGCCAGGTGGTGTTGAGCCTCCAACTCCCCTTCGCAATCTGGCCCTTGGTACGTCTTACTTCACGTAGAGATGTCATGGGCGCGTTCGTCAATAGCGCTCCACTCAAAGCAATCGGCTGGAGTCTGTTTGCAGGGATTACGGTAACGAACCTCTGGCTATTATTCACACTCTAAACGATATGGTAGTTCCACTGTAGCAAACACCGCCCCCATGGAAAACGGTAATATTACCGGGTATGCTTAGTGAGAAATTTGGTATGCCAACCAGACAACTCCAATGCATATTGGAAACGCAATCTGCCGTTCGCTTCAACATTGACACAATACAAGTCTGTCATGTCATATAGCATCGGATGCCGTTTTACCATGCCTGTAGCTATGCTCCTTACATGGCGATATTTGAAAACCACACTACTAGCCTTGGCGCTGCTCGCGATAACTTGCCAAGTGTGGGCCGGCGAAAAGGTGACGCTAACCCTGTCCACCGCCGACTATTTACCACTGGCGGGTGAAAGGCTTCCCTATGGAGGCATACTCACACGTATCGTTAGCGAGTCGTTTCGCAGGAGCGGCATTGATGTCAAATATATCAGCGTAGCAAACAATCGGGCCATCACTGGTGTCATGCTAGGTATCTATGACGGCAGCTATGGTTGGGCGCGTAACAAGGAACGTGATAGCAAGCTTTTGTATTCGCGTCAAACAATCTGGACTAACCGAATGCTGTTCCTGCAACGACACGGTGAGTCCCATCCCTGGAAGCGGCTTGACGATTTAAGCACGATTAAAATCGGCGTAACCTTGGGCGACCACTATTCGGACGAATTCAGTCGCTTACAGGCAGATGGAATTCTACACGTTGATTTGGGACAGGACGACGTTACCGGTGTGCGTAAACTTCTGGCAGGTCGCGTCGATCTGTTTCCGATGGAAGTAGAGGCTGCGCAATTCTTGCTTGTGTCAAATTTCTCGCCCGAACAACAGGCAAAAATCGCGATTCAACCTCAGGAATTCGCTGCAGTACCGGTTTATTTCGTCCTACGCAAAAGCTTGCCGCAGGCCGAAGAAATAATGGAGCGTTTCAACATCGGCTTCCAGCAATTAAAGAAGACAGGCGAGCTTGACCGCTTGGTTAAGGACACACGCGAAGAAATATTCAAGCACTACAATGCCTCCAAGGCACCCTAGCATCCGCTACTAAACCCGAAATACACGCGGACGCGACTCCAGTTCCGCTACATGCCGTTTTTCCATATCAGCTTTGATATTGAAGTCTGGAGGGAAATCGTCCACCTGCACAACAAAATCAGTCAAGCGAGCGAAATCAAGCATGAGGCGCTGCTCAGCCGCATTGATAACCCCTTTCGCTGCGGCTCGCGCCACCCAATCCTGCATGGCAGTCAGATTTTGCGGAATCGGCTCGATGGTGCCGTTATGCACGGCATCTTTCAGGCGGTGCTCGATCCCATGAACCTGCGGGAGTAAATGAAACGCCATTTCACAGTTGGAGATAATGTCGTCATGCTGATTCTGGACAAAGGAATCTGCGAGCAAACGGTCGCGCGCTTCGCCCGGTGTTTGCATCGCTTCGGCAACGTCACTGCCCAGCAAATCAAGCGGAGCCGCATATGGCATGCCAAGTGGAAATATCAAGACGCGCAGCATGAATGCCACGATGCGATTCGGGAAATTTTCAAGGACACCCATCAGCGCCATTTGCGCCCGCAGGAGTGCATCCTGTATCGACCAGTGCATATACGGCGCATCGGCATCAGGGCAGCCCTCGTCCTCAAAACGCTTCAGCACAGCCGAAATCATATATAGCTGCGATAGGATATCGCCAAGGCGCGCGGAGATACGTTCACGTCGCTTCAACGAGCCACCCAATACGAACATCGACATATCCGTCAGCAGCGCAAAAGCCGTGGAGAGTCGATTGACGTCGCGATAATAAAGACTGGTCCCTGGGTTCACTTTCTCTGGAGCAGAGGCAGCATATCCAGCAGTCAAACCGTAAACCAGTGAACGGACAAGATTACGAAATACAAAGGCAACGTGATCAAAGAATGCTTTATCGAATTCATGTACTGCCTTGTCCCGATCCCCCTCCAGCGTTGCATGCATTTCCTGCAGCACATAAGGATGCGCACGAATAGCGCCTTGCCCGAAAATAATCAGGCAACGCGTCAATATATTCGCCCCCTCTACGGTGATGGCAATCGGAACCTGTTGATAGGCACGTGCCAGGAAATTTTTGGGGCCGATGCAAATGCCCTTGCCTCCTAAAATATCCATGCCATCATTGACCACCATGCGTCCGCGCTCGGTGACATGGTATTTGGCAATGGCAGATATGACGGCAGGTTTTTCGCCGAGATCCACGGCGGAAGCGCCGAGTCGGCGTGTTGCATCCATCATATAAAGGTGGCCGCCCATGCGCGCCAATGCTTCTTGTATGCCTTCGAATTTACCAACAGGCATATTGAAC
>Ga0116226_10000411_pt1 | contig 36044 bp, 21 predicted proteins | sample S1TSphfallax_FD_89692 | JGI IMG/M metagenome (GOLD analysis project Ga0116226, IMG submission 89692) | Host-associated microbial communities from peat moss isolated from Minnesota, USA - S1T2_Fa - Sphagnum fallax MG | ecosystem: Host-associated > Plants > Peat moss > Unclassified | place: USA...
AGGCCGACCGCGACATCGGCCAGAGCCGCGTGCCCGACCCACCCGACAAAATCACCGGATAAATCGACCCGGCGCCACCGCCCACATCACCTTGCTGCATCTCATCCCAACTCCTCGACCTCGCCCGGCATCAGGAAAATAACGGACGCCAGCTCTAAACATAATCGGTGCTTAGCACGTTTTGATGCGGCGGAAAAACCCCTCGCCGTTCGGACGGAGGGGCAGCGCCTGAGGCCAACGTTCCTGAGTTTCTGGTTTGGTAGAATTGCGTAATTCACCCGATAGATTATAGTGCCGAATACAATAAACCTGATCGCCCCGATGGGAGCCCGCCTGGATGAGCCGTAAACCACAGCGCGCTGCCGTGCGATCGAAAGCGCCGGACTCTGGTTCGGAGGCGGCCGATCCAGCTGCCACGATCGGGCATGTCGATATACTAACCGTCAACGAAGTCAGTGGGTGGTGTTGGGACGCGAAGACGCCGCAGAGCGCGGTCACGGTCGAGGTCTTGGACGACGATCGGGTCATTGCGTCTGCTCGCGCCGATATCTATCGACCGGATCTCCAGTCCGCGGGAATCGGCACGGGGAAATACGGGTTTTCGATCCGCGAATTGGACGTATTGCTGCCGAATATCTGCCACCGTCTCAGCATCCGACGGGCCAGCGATGGCAAGTTATTGCGCGGCACCCCCCGCTGGGTCACCAATCTCGGGGCCGAGCCCGGCGGCAAAGGGGGCGAACTGCTTGAGGCACTGACTAATGCCGCGATTGTCACGGCGCAAGACGCTGGTGATCTTGAGGCGATGCTCGGTGGCTTCCTCGGCGCTGCGCGGCGTCTGGCCGACAAGCAGAAAACGCTAAGCGAGCAAGCGCTATCGTCCGGCGCGACGGCTGGTTCCTTGATCGCGCCATTCCGCGATACCTATCCGGAGCTGTTCTTACCCCTCCATAAAGAACCCTTGGTATCAATTATCATTCCGGTTTATAATCATTTCGATCTAACCTATGAATGTTTGAAGTCGATCGCAGAAAATTTGCCGATCGTCCCCTTTGAAATCATCATTGTTGATGATGGTTCTTGTGATGAAACTATTTTCGCAAATTTTATTCTTCCTGACGTCGTGCGCCTTGTTCGCATGAAAGAAAATGCCGGCTTCATTTTGTCATGTAATCGCGGTGCCAAGCTGGCTCGCGGGAAATTCCTGTTCTTTTTGAACAATGATACGCTGGTCCGGCCGGGCTGGCTCGATGCGCTCGTCTGGACCTTTGCCGAGTTTCCGGGTGTGGGAATCGCCGGTTCCTTGCTGCTCTCTGCCGATGGGAGCATTCAAGATGCCGGTGGGATTGTGTGGCAATTGGGCGATGCCTGGAACTGGGGACGCGACCAAGACCCGCTTGATCCGCGGTTTCGGTTTATGCGCGATGCCGACTATATAACAGGCGCCGCCCTGATGATTCCGCGGGATGTGTTTCAGTCCCTCAAGGGTTTCGACGTGGCGTATGCTCCAGCCTATTATGAGGATACGGATATCGCCTTCCGGGTGCGCGCCCAAGGCTTGCGGGTGGTCATTCAACCGGCCTCGCAGATCACGCATTTGGAGGGAGCGTCTGCGGGAACCGATCCGACAGGCGCCGGGATGAAACGCTTTCAAACCACCAACCGTCGGAAATTCTATGCAAGATGGCGCGATGTGCTCACCACGCATCGGTTGAACGGCGAGTTCCCTGAGGCAGAAGCCGAGCGGGGCGTGACGCTGCGGGCATGCTTTATCGACGACACCGTGCCAACGCCCGATCAGGATGCCGGCTCGAATGCTGCGATCCGCCACATGCGCGCCCTGATAGGCCTGGGCTACAAAGTGACATTTCTGCCAGCCGACAATATGTTGCGGCTCGATCCCTATACGCAGCAACTCGAACGCTATGGCATTGAGTGCGCGTATGCGCCTTATACCACGACCGTCGAGCAATATTTCAGGCAATGCGAGCCGAAGCCAAGCGTCGTTTATATTCACCGCCTGTCAAACGCCACCAAATATGCCGGCATGGTTCGATTCTACGCGCCGGATTGTCAGATTCTGTACAGCGTCGCGGATTTGCATTTCCTACGTCTGGAGCGTGAGGCGACCGTCCTGGGCGCCATGGACTTGACCGAGGAAGCCCGCAAGACACGGCGTATGGAACTCTCGGTGATGAGTATGGTGGACAAGGTCATTGTCCATTCGCATCATGAGGCTGAGGTGCTGGCCCGCCTCGCGCCGGGCGCCAAGATTTGGCAATTGGCCTGGACCGTCCCGGTTGTCTCGCTCGACACGCCTGTTTCGGGGCGTGCCGGTGTTGCGTTCATCGGCGGTTATCGGCATCGCCCGAATGTCGATGCCGCCCAACATTTGGTCAGAACAATCATGCCGCTGGTCCGTGTTCCGGGGAAACCGATCCGCTGCACCCTGGTCGGCAGCAACATGCCGCCCGAATTGGCCGCCTTGTCGGGCCCTGATGTGGAAATCGCGGGCTTCGTCCCGAACCTTGCGCCGCTGTTTCGGCGAGTCCGATGCACCGTCGCGCCACTCCGATATGGCGCGGGCATCAAGGGCAAGGTGCTCGATAGTCTGGGCTTTGGCGTCCCCTGCGTGATGACTGAAATAGCAGCAGAAGGACTCGATCTTCCCGCCAATCTGCGCTGGCTTGTTGCTTCCAGCGATGCCGATTTCGCGCTGAAAATCATCGCGCTTCATGACGATGACGAACGCTATCTTGACCTCTCCCGCGCGGGTCAGGCGTTCATTCGCGAACATTTCAATGCTGATTCCATAGAGGCTCGCATGCGTGACATCCTGGCTGCGCCCGGCGGAAAGGCCGCCGTCGAGCCGGAACTGGAAACCCCGCCGCGCCGCGTGGTCGCTCCCGTTGCGTTACAACAGCATCGCCTGCGCTGAAACTCACCCGCCAGCAACTCGATCGATTGATCGCAGATGCGGTACATTTCGGCGTTTCTTGATGATCACGGCGCCCTTGTAATAATGCACCCATTCGAAGGCTGACGGCCGATCGATATCGCCGAATTGCCTGATATCGTCGATCCCGACTTCGTCGATGAATTGCTTGACGAACCCAGCCAGTCCGGACTCGTGACTGGGAAAACGCCCGCCCGAGCTCGTGAAATGCTCTGACTCGCTGAAGCGGGCGCCATCGGAGAATTTCGTCGAATAGCCGACGCCCCAATCCTCGACGATGTAGAGCCCGCCGATTTTCAGCAAAGGAAACAGGGCCAGGAAGGAGGCCAGTGAAAGCTCCCCGACATGCGAACAATCATCCATGATGATGTCCCAGCCGCCCGGTGCGCATTCGGCGGACAGGTCATTCAAGAAACTTCTATCGACCTGCGATCCCTTCCGTGAGACGATCCGGTCTGATGAAAATTGCTTGATGACGGTCTTGCCATCGACGATGACCGGGTTGCCGGATAAATCGACCTCGATGATGTCCTTTAGATCGAGGCCGACGATATTCCCTTTTGGAAAATACTCGGCCCACATCTCGAGCGAACCACCGCGGTGTACGCCTAATTCGAGTAAATTGATCGCCTTATCGGCCCATTCGGCGAAATAACGCTCATAAACCGATAGATAATAATGCGGCTTGTTCGAATAATATTTATCACGAATCTGCAAAAGCGTCATATGTTGCTCCGGGGTTCGTGATACCGCCCGCCATGGATGCGCCGAGCCGGTTTAGTTTAGCCGTGTTTGCGTATCTGCGCACCGCTGGGATGGACTGACCACAGGCTAGCCTCTATCCTGCCGGCTCGAATGAAGCCAACGCGTGTTGCGCATTGATCACGACTCTTTAATATACAAAATCAACTATAATGGAGGCTCGGATGTCGTTCAAAGGCTTGTCTGCGGCGGCTGCGTTCATTCTCTGCGCTGGGTTCCTGGGTGTTACCGTGGCCCAGGCGGAAGCCGCATCCGTCAATGTCCGCGATAAAGGCGCAAAATGTGACGGCACCACCGATGACAGCGCTGCATTCGCGGCGGCTATTTCCGCAGCCAACCCAGCCAAAGGCGGCAGCGGTATGATCCTGGTTCCGCCCAGCAAGACTCCGTGCCGGTTGGGAACGGCGGTGTCAATGGAATCCGGCGAGACACTCTATGCACAACCTGAGACCGCCGTCATTGCGCCGATTGTGCCGCATGCCGATTCCGGGAAGGCGCCGCTCCTGATCAATATCAAGGACGCGTCGAATGTGACGGTGCGGGGCCTGACATTCGACGGCGAAGTCGACCGGGTCGAGAGCTCGAATAATTTGATCGCGGTCACGAGCGCCGATCGTGTCGTGTTTGATCATATTGCCGTCCGTAATGCGCGTGGCATTTCCATCTCGTTCACAGGAGGGGCTAAAGGTATAAAATATTCCGGTGTACAGAATAGCAGTTTTAATAATACGGGTATGTATTATATGAAGTCCGGCGATAAAAAGGCCGATAGGAAGCAAGCCGTGGCATTTTGTTGTGGTGACAAGGACGCCGCTGGTAATTATCCAAATCAGCATAATTTTGCCAAGTCTAATGTATGGGGTGAAAATGGGTTCGATAATCTTTCATTCGGGCAGCAAAATTGGTTCACGGCTGAGGATAATATCTTCGGCGGCACGCATAATGGGGGCAATATCTATTGTTCTCACAGCAACCATTCTCGCATTATCAATAACAAATTGCGGGGCGCTGCCGGTAACGGGATCGACTGCTTTATCAATGACGATCTGACCATCACCGGCAATGAATCGATGTTGAACGGCGCGGCCGGGATCCAGGCCGATGGCACTCATTGCGGCTTGATCGCGAATAATCGGACGTTCAATAATTATCAGTCGAGCGTCGCCTCGTGGTCCTCGACCCATCCTGATGTGAAGGGGAGTGCCCATCGGGCCGGCATCACCATCGGCGGCGGATTGAAAGACGATACGCAAGGGACAACGGATCTCGTGATCGCCAATAATCAGTCCGGTGACACCCAAGGCCGACCGACGCAGGCCTATGGGATCCAAATCGTTAAGAAGGCCGAGATCCGTGATGTCCAGATTGCTTCCGATAATCGGTTGACCGGCAACGCCGACGGCCCGCTCGGGGAACAGGCGACGAGCATCCGATCGAGCCAGGCTACGACGCCGGGCTGTCATCAATGGAATGGGCAATAGCGGTTTGCGGACGAGCGTGGCTTAGGAACCAACGATGAAAATCGGCATATTCGGCCGTCACCCGATTCCCCAGCCGGGGTTCATGGGGGTCATGTCGTTGTTCGAGGCCAAATACTTCACGCGCCTACAGAACGAGGTCGATCTGCTGATCCCGTTCGATACGCCCGAATCGCTCGATCGCTTTCTGAAGACCCATGATGTACGCAGCTTGAACGATCTGGCGAAGTTCAATGCGTCGTTCGATATTGTTCCGGTCTTTGTTGGTCAAAAGTTCGATCGTTTCTATGATGTAATCATCTACCAATCCTATGCCGTCCAGGATTGGGAGAATTATATCAAAGAGATCAGAAGATCCTGCAAATGCCTTACCAAGAACTTTCCCAAATTCGTGCCGGGCACCACAAATGTTTGGCATCCGAGTGTGGTGAATCAATTCAAGGCGTTCGATGTCGTCGCCTGTGCACTTAGAAGCGATATTGCAGAGTTGCAGGGCGACCCTAAATTCTGGGCACGATACGGAAATCGCGCGGTCTACGTGCCGCGCGGGGCCGACCCGGATCTGCTGCATCCGGCACGAAAAATCGGCGGGCCGCCGGTTATCGGGATCGATACACCGTCAGCCCATGACGGCTATGGATCTGTCGCCCATTATGCCCCCGCCCTCGCCCTTGTGCGGGAAACCTATCCCGATCTCCGCGTCTTGATGCTGGGCAGCAAAATTCCTGAAATCGAGGGCGAGATCGTCAATTTCGGCCGCTTTGACCGGATTTATGATCGATTTTTCAACGAGATTTGGATCCTTCTGACGATGAATTACGCTGAGAGCGCTGCCCATGTCAGAGCCTCCGTGCAGGCCCTGCACCCGGATGATTGGAGTGGCCGCGCGATCTACGAGGTGCAGAATGTCGAAGCCCAAATGGCGGGTGCCGCGCTCTTCGGCCATCAGACCAATCTGATCGGCGAGTTGTTCGATCCTGGAACGAGTGGTTTTTGTTACCCGGATTTCACGAATGCGGCGGATATTGCGGCGCGGCTCTGCGATATCATCGCCAACTACACCACGATCCGGTCAAATACACGCCATTGGGCGGTGCAAAACTTTTGCTGGGCAGATGGCATTGCCCGCTGGCATCAGGCTTTGTCCGAGGCTACGACTCAATTGCAATCATAGTGTGAGTTGAGCCCCAAAAAGCGCAGGGCGTTATCGAAGTTAGGCGGGGCCGCGTTGGAACGATCGAATACCCAGAGATAATAGGATGAACTGGTGTTGGATATCCAGTGGCCAGTCGTCAGTGTCTGCGGCGAATGCTGCGGTGCCACGGCGGCCCAGAGATGCCCGGGGAAAATCGGCGCTTTGGGATCTTGTAGCCAAAGACCCATATGCCCCATCCCGGCGCCCTCGAACGGAATGGCGATAGACATGTTTTTCGACGGATCGCAGCCCATGTCGGTCGGCGCCAGAATATACGAGAATCTGGCCTCAAACCGCATCGGCAGATACCGGCTGACGACACCGTCGGTTGCGCTGACGAGGATCGTATAAATATCCTGCATCGGCAGGTGAGCGCCACTCAAGTTTATCGTCATTTTGGCGGTCTGGCCCGGAAATACGGTTGTGGGGCTTATCACCGCCTTGACACCGGCCGGCAGGCCGCCTGCAACCGACAATCTGACCGATCCAGTATAATTCCCGAGGGCGTTCACTGCCAGGGTCTGCGCTACGAGCCCCAGTTTACCCACACTACTATGAATGGTCGGCGCGTTTGCCGTTACTTGAAAGGTCGGCGTTGTCGTCGGCAACAGACCGTAGACATAGACTTGGTTGGATTCGCTCGCGACATAGACTTTGCCGTTCGCGATTGTCGGCACGGCAAAACGCCCGGACCCGCCCATCGCGTCGCGCACGGCATTCTGGCTACTGTCCCAGAGTTCAGACAGCGTCTGACCGGACGCGCTAGCATTGAAGGCATATAAGACGCTCGCCGGCGCGGCCTGGGTTCCCGCGGCCCCGCTCTGCGGTGCCACAGCCCAGAGAATCCCGTCGGACGTCCCATTGGCAGATATTGCCAGACTGTTCGGCCATTCGTTCGGCAGCACATTGGAGGAATTCATTTGCAGCGTGTTGTTGGACTGGAGTTGATAAGAGGCGAGCTGGTCGTCGGCGCCCCAGACATAATAGGTCCCGCCGCCGGGACTCTGCCAAAATGCTGTGCTGCTGATCCAGCCAACCTGATCTGGCCGAGGGTCTTTACAGGTGCCGCCATCCGCCGGTAACGCTGCATATTTCGTCGTCGCCCAAAAGCTCGACGGCGTTTGAGTCTTAAGCGTCTGACTGAGCGACAGAACCGAGACTTTGCCTTGCTTGCCTCCGCCCAGCAGCAGAGTGGAGCCAGTCCCAGGAATAATCATCGGCCCGGAGGCGCTGAGATCGAGGTCCAACCGATCCAGGCATCGAACGTTGGGATCCTGGTAGTAATCCGCAACCGTTAGATCTTCATTCAGTTTGACGAAACTTTCGGCGTAATCCTGGGTGCCCAGTTTCTTGGCATTGCCGGTCATGCCATAGATGAAACTGCCGTCAGACGCTAATCCACGACCTGCCTGCCAGAAGGATGCGCCGATCCCACCGGGCTCGGCATTGAAACTGTTCAATAGCTGCAAATTGCCGGCATTATACGCCAGAACAAGGCCGTTATAGCCGACATAGGCATTGGACTTAGCGTCGATTGTTAAATCGCCGTGCGACCCGAACGCGATATAGACCACGCCATTGAGCAGCAGCAGCCCAGGGCGCTGCAAATTACTATCGGCGGCAAAACCGGGTGCCGTGATTGCGACAGGCCCGCCGATTTTCTCGGCACCGCTCGTAATATCCAGCGCGTGCAAATATTGCGAGGAGGCTTGTGTTGCCGTATCCCACGCGGTGGCAACGACATAGAGTGTTTGAGATGTTGGATCGATCACCGGTGTGCCGAAGATCCCGACATGGGCGAAACCAGCACTAAAAAAATACCGGGACGCGGGAATCGGGTTGCCCAGCGTTGTTGTCCATAGAGGAGTCGCTGCCTGCGCGGGATCGTCAGCATCGAATGCATAGACCGAATTGCCGTTGGTTGATACAAACACAACATTATGCACTGAGCCATTGATTGTTACGTCTGGCATGTAAAGCGGCTGCGTGAATATTTCTTCGTCTACCGCAAACGAAAATAAATGCCCGAACGTCTTCCCGGCCACCGAACTAGGCGAGAGAATTGTTTCGCTAAGATTGGCACCCGATCGAGCAATGTCATAGTCTTGTGTCAGGACCGAGGCTTGACCCCAGCATTTGGGCGCGACAAAGAGCAATGCGGCGATCCCAATCGCTAAGACGTACGATTTTTTTTGGATCGTGACCAAGTCTGCCATCAATGTCACCCTATCAGCGGGAGGTATTTTGCCGCCTTCATACTATAGTATTTTGGTGAGTTGAAAGGCGTCCGGCGACAAATAAATACCTTCTACCGCCGATTGTTGAATAGTAAGTGCTCGGAACGTCGCAGTCGCCGCCCACGAAACAGACACGAACCAATGGCGTGAGCGTCGTTAAATTGGTAGATTTGAGCGATGAATTTCGCAGATCGGGTTCTTCAGCGTGTCGGGGCGATGATGGCAGCGGCCATGGTGATGATACCTGCTATCGCCGAAGCCGAGCTCAAGCCACCGATCTCGGGTCTGGTGTCGATGGGCTCGATTGCGTTTCATCGCCACGATGATGGGATACCGACAAATTCCCTGGAGCCGCTGCTCGCGCGCCCCGGTATTTTTGGCGCGGTCGTGCTCAATGTAACCTGGGCGCAGCTGCAGCCAAGCCCTGACCATCTGGACACGGCATCAATCGATAGCGCGCTCGCCGCCGTGCGTGAGTATAACCGAAAGCTTCCTGCAACACCGCTCGCAGTCACGCTCAGGGTATGGTCCGGGCCGACGGCCCCCGGCTGGGCGAAATCGCTGGATGGTCCGCCTGTCGCGGTTCAGCGGGTATTCTGGCATCAGCCCGAAGAGACCATCACGATCCCGCGCTTTTGGAGCGATGCCTATCGGACGAAATGGGCCGCGCTGCAGCGGCAACTTGCTGAAAAATATGATGCGGATCCCTTGATCCGCGAAGTGTCGGATACGTCATGCTCATCGCTTTCCGATGAGCCATTTGTGTTCCCCGGCGACCCGGTATCGCTCGCCCATATGCATGAAGCCGGGTTTACTGACACGCTGTTCCGGGACTGTCTTGCCCGGTCGGTGGCGGATTATGCGGGTTGGAAGACGACGCGAATTCAGGTAACGGCGAACCCGTTCCGACGCACCGATAGCGGCAAACCTGTGCTGGCGCCGAACGAAACCGGCAGGATTCTGAGCACGCTGCGCCGTGAATTCGGGCAGAGAATCGTCCTCAGCAATCACGCATTCGGGGTTCCGCTGCAGCCCTGGATCGCGCCGATCATCGATCAGATCAAAGCCCTCGGGCCGCCGATCTCGTTCCAGACGATGGCGCCGAAAGGGCGTGAGGGGCTCGATTGGGAGAACACGATCCAGGCGGCGATTGCGTCTGGGGCAGGCTCTGTCGAAGTCTGGCAAGGCGCCAATGTCGGTGGCTTTGAAACGATCGATGCGCAGATGCTGACGAAATGGTCACACGACTTGCGCCCTGGCGCCGCTGCAAAGTGACCCCTAAGGCAGACATGTCGGACGGTCCAATTTTCAACGACTGTTCGCGTCGCTCCGCCGATTGTCTCTATGACCAAGGGAGATATCCCGAAGCCGAATCTGTTTACTTGCACCTTTTGGCGGAAGATCCATCAGTAAGTCGGTCGTGGATCTACTTCCAGCTTGGTCGGATGGCGCTGCGTCTGGATCGTGCTTCAGACGCGATTTTGCATTTCGATCGCGCGTTAGCAGAGCCTGACCCGCTGCCCTGGGTTTATTATGAACGAAGTCAGGCGTTGCGCGCCGCTGATGGCGCGATTGAGGCGATCCTCGCCGATATCCACCGATTCATCAGCTGCGCCCCGGAGTCACTGGCTGCCGGTCATTACGGCGATATTTTGACAGGCGCGCATGATGCTTTCAAGCTCGGTTTGTATGATGACGCCAAGTCTCTATATGATTTCCTCGCCGACCGAAGCCAGTATTATTATATTAGCCAAATTCGTCGGGCTGATATTTTAATCATTCAGGATAATGCTCACAATGCTATTGAAATATTAAATGAAGTTCGAAGTGACAAAGATTATAATGAGTGGGGATATTTTCTATGCGCAAAGGCATTCTATAAAATTAACCGGTTTGAGGATGCAGCAGGTTATTTTTATAAAGCGCTTGCAGCACAGCCAAGCAACCCATATTTTCAAGAGAGGCTTTTAGCATCGATCACACGCATTGTTCCTAAATTATCTTTCGAACTATACTTACAGTACATTAGCATTTTGCCAGAAGACAAAAAACAAGAGTTTCTTGTATTATGGCATATGTATGAAGATGATTGTGATGGTTTTCGTGAGCATTTAACTTTACTTTCTCATGAGAGCCTTGAAAGCATCACTCCAAAAATTGTTGAATATATTAATAGGCTGAGCCCTGGCGAGAATTTTGAGGTGATCGAGACGATCCTGGAGGCAACGCGCGCGATTGAGCTTGGTTTATGTGCCATCGTCTGTACCGTACTGACCGCCTATTTCCGGGCGAGGCGCTGGTCTGCTGCCGCTAAGCTGCTGGTCCAGACCGAGCAAAATCCCACGTTTCTCCGAAATCCCGAAATCTGGGTACGGCAACTGGAGTATTTTTGCTATACACTCCAATATGATAATGCGTTAACCCATCTCGCTTCATACTCAAAAGACTGCGTGATACCCGGCAGCGCCACGCCGATCATTTCTGCCCTTTATGCCTCGCTCGGTCGGTGGAATGACATTATCGATTTTGTGATTTCGCGGGTTGAGGGTGATTCGCCGATTCAAGATAATCTTCTGCTTGAGGCTGTCACGCGGGCGACGCGGCATACAAAGCGCTATCCCGAGATGTTGGACGCGCTTAACCGGGCCATAGAGCGCGCTTCACATCCCAATCTTGTCAATCGTCGCGATCATCTGGTTGAGGAATTGGGATTGATGGCGCTCCTCGCGCCCGGCCAGGCCGAAACCGTCGATAGGGGCCTGAGCGATATCGCGCCGCTTCGGGCGATGCGGTCCGACATGATGGCTAGGCTGCTCTGTCGAACCAGTAAGGTCTCTGGTAAGAAGTCAATCTTCTTTTGTACGGACCGGAAATATCTGGTGGGTTGCTGTGTTGCGATCTACGCGTTGATTAGAAACAATATTCCCGGGTGCAAACTCTACAATATTATGGTGTTTTGCGACGATGACTGCCTTAGCTTGGCGGCGGAGATCTTTCATCGGCTTGAGATGATTTTCTCCTGCCCGATCCAGGTCAATTCGACGCGTGAAGTGGTGAACGCTGAGCATCGGTTCATGACGCGCTGGGGGACGTTCACCCCAGATCAAGGGCTGAGCAACGCCGCCTATTATCGCCTATACGCCGCTAAGCACCTCTTGCGTTCTTCGACCGGCGGTCGGGCGCTTTACCTCGATTCGGATACGCTCCTGACCAGCGGCATCGATCGGCTGCTCAATTGGGATCTACAAGGGCTGCCGCTGGGAGCCCATCGGGAACGACCGAATGCGCTGATTGAGGCTGCGGCGGGTCGACTTGGTGTTGATCCCGCGACTTATTTCAATTCGGGCGTTATGCTGTTCGATCTTGATCATCCGGAACTCGGCGCGCGACTGGATCATGCAATCGATTTCGCCGTCAGCCGGTCTGAGCTTCTGACGTTTCTCGACCAGTGCGCGCTAAACGGCGCATTTTATGGAGGCGTCAGTTTCTTACCTGAGGAGTTCAACTATTTTGTGCGGCCGGCAGTCCCGCTTGAGCGATTCGTCGCCGAACCACTTGTCTGGCATTTTCTCGAATCGCCAAAGCCATGGGATCCTCTCTATGCGACGCACAACGGCGATCGCTGGTATCAGGAGTTTGTCGGACTTGCGGATTGTGTCGGCTTTCGCTGTCTGCGGGAATTGCTAGGCTCGCAATTTCCGACGATGCACACCGTTAGACAGACAGCCTTAGTGCAGGCATGATCGATCTCCGGGGCGAGGGTAATCGGCTGTTCGATCTGGGTGACTATGACGGCGCAGCGCAGCTGTTTGAACGGCTAGACCCGGGTTGCGCTGGTGGCTCATGGCGTGATTTCCAACTCGGGCGCATCGCCGTACGGGTAGGGCGTTGGCACGACGCCATCACGCTCCTCACTCAGGTACTGGAATATGGAGATCCGCCGGAACCGTGGGCGCATTTCGAACGAAGCCGGGCCCATCGGCAGCTTGAACCTGACGATGAGGCCTGGATAAGAGATCTTGCCTGTTTTGTCGGTTACGCAGTGCGTGGTCTGACAGAGAGCGACTATGACTTCATTGCACTGGCGGCTCACTGGGCTTTTGAGCATGACTTCCTTGAAGATGCTTTCCAACTATACCGTTTCTTATGGTTTAATGACGCTGGCGGGTGCTCATGCTTCGTTCGATATGCAGACTTCTTGGTGCGTTATCAAAACTATGACGAATCAATTACCGTCCTGCAGTTGATAGAGTTCGATCCTGATTACGATCATTGGGGGGATTCTATCCGGGGACAGGCTCATCAGGCGCTGGGGCAGACTGAAACTGCTCGATTTTACTTCACCCGCGCAGCGATTCGTTCCCCAACGACCAAATTGTACTGGCAAAATATAGTCGCACCGCCGCAGCCTGAAATGCTGCCGCCTGAGCCGATAAATAGCCATATTGAAAAGCTCATCGAGATCCTGTCGCGTCATGCGGAGCGATCAATAGATGGCTCACGCATCGAAAGCTTCTATCGTCTGCCTGCAACAGTGATCGAGGAATTCCTCGACGGCCCCTTGATTTCGACTATAGAAGAATTGACGGCAGCGAGTGATGCGGTTTCGCTTAATCTCTTGATCGATAGTTTCGGAGGCTTTGAACACGCCTCGGCAGACGTTATTGTCGCGACCCTCGTTGGCCTCCGGAAAATAGCCGGGTGGGACAGCTTAGCCTCCGCTCTTGAGCGCTGTGCGGGCAATCTCAGCCTGTTGAGTCATTTACCGTTCTGGTCAGTTCGGCTGGAATATTTATGTCATACGCGCCAGTATGATCAGGCTCAGCAACTTGTAGCGTGTCGCCATGACCTGGCCAGCCTCTCGCTATACGACACTTTGTTGATCGTGGTGCTCTATGCATCGGCCCACCGCTGGGATGACATTATCGATCTCTTTGCCGCGCGCATTGCGCTGGGAGAGTCGGTCTTGAATCCACTTATGCTGGAGACTTTGTGCCGTGCCACGCGTAACACCAACCGCTATGGCCCAGTGCTGGCGATGTTGGCTGAAGCCCGGATCGACGCGACTCAGCCCGTGCTTCAGGGCACATTTGACCGTTTAACGGAAGAATTGCAGCTGCGTACTCGACTCGAAATCGAAGTTCCGTTAACCGAAACGCCCGATATGCCGCAATTTGTCGATCGGCTCCAGCAAGAGCGGGTCGATATCGTGAGACGCTTGCTCCAGCCCCCTGCGGTACAGGACGGTCATACGATCTTTTTCTGTACCGATCTGAACTACTTGATCGGCTGCTGCGTCGGAATCTATTCTCTACTGCATAACAACCCAATCGCCGTCAGGCGTTTGGATATAAGAATATATTGCACCAACGAAGCAATTCCCTTAATAGAATCGATTATCGTCGATCTGAACTGCGCATTCTCTACAGCAATTCGAATTTTCTCGGCGCCGTCAATCATTGGGCAGAACCAAAAATTCCGAAAGGATTATGGGCTCTTTACACCTGGTTATGGCTTAACCGAGGCTGCGTATTATAGGATATTTGCAGCGCGTGATATTCTTAAAGAGTCCTGCGACGGTCGTGCTCTTTATGTCGATTCGGACGCACTCCTTACGTGGGGTGTAAATGAATTGTTGAACGAGTTTCCGATGGAAGGGCATCCGTTGGCAGCTGCTCGCGAAATTGTCACCGGGGAGATACGCGAGGCGGCCATTAGTATTGGCGTTGCACCAGACACTTATTTCAACTCGGGTGTTCTTTTATTCGATCTCGCTCACCCCGAATTACCAAATCGGCTCGATCAGGCGATCGATCTAGCAGTCAACCAGCCAGCACGCTTGTCGTTTCAGGATCAATGCGCGTTAAACCTAGCGTTTCACAACCATTGCGCTGTTTTGCCTCAGAAGTTTAACTACTTTGTTCGCGAGCGGGATGTCGTCCCTCGGTTCCTCCAAGAGCCCATCATTTGGCATTTTCTCGACCGGCCAAAACCGTGGGACTCGCTCTACCACACGACCAATTGCGGGCGCTGGCTCCGCGAACTTGAGGGATTCGGCGCGCTTATCGGCCCAGAGCGGCTTAAGCATCTATTGTTGCTGCAGTTTCCCAAAAACTATGACTAATTCTGCTAAGCCGTATAGCCGAATGCATCCATAGCCGGCTTGACGAGATCGTTCAGTCGGTCGATCGTGTCGCCACGGAGTTTTTCTTTGAAATCGCCCGGCGTGACCTTACGGATAAACGCGGTGGGTTCTTCTTTGGCGGGCCGGACATCGGCCCAACTAATGATCTTAGTGATGAACCCGTCTTCGACCGGCCACCCGAAATGGTTGGCGATCAAGCGGATCATGGCGCGTTTTTCGAAAATATAATCCTCATATTTCAGCAACAATGTCGAGGGCATGTTCGCGACTTCGACATATTCGAGCATGGTGCCAACCATCAACTTGGCGCGGCGCAGGACGTAATCGTCGATCTCGGTCACGCGGGTTGTCGCACGCTCCTTTTCCAACATTGATGTCACCGTGTTGCCGGCGGGGCTTGGCGGCGGAATTGGATGTGAAAACGCATTTGAGAAATACTCGCTGACCAACGCGTCGCGCGGATCCCGGATCAAGAGTATCTTGCGGCCTTCGGCAAAAATCGGGTGGTCGGCCATCCCAAGGGGCATGTTGCGAAATCCGCCATAGAGATTGCCTGGTCGTAGGATTGTGGAAAGAGCTGGATCGCGCTGCCAGTCCGGCACACTGATATTGGCAAAAAATAGATCGCCGCCAACATTGATTAGCCGATGGCCGATAAATTGGCCAAGCGCCTTGCACATATTATTGAGCAGGGAACTCCCGCTCTTGCGCACGCCGAGCACGAAAAACGCTGGTCCGGTAGCGTACTCATCAACCGCGAATGCGATCTGGCGTCCATCCGCAAGAGACACAGATATTTGAACCAAAGCACAATTCTCCTGACCGGATTTCAGCATAAGCGCGCAACAATATGAAAATCCAGCCGATTTTACCGCGCAAATTGGTCGCCGCTTGGCGGCGGCTACATCTCGGTCGGCACCGTCTTATGCTGTCGATACAGGCTCCTCAGTTGTGGGCCGCCAGAGTAATAACGTCGGAGCAGGGCGGGAAATTGCCGGTCAATCTCATCTGCCAAGTCGGCGATCCCGGCAAGCAATCTCAAGTCGCGAACATGCCTTTTGATGCGCCCCAAAAATGTTGGGTCAATCGGATATGAATTGGTGGGACTCTTATAGCCGTTCCATTGAAAGAATAATTCGAATGGCCGGTCATAGAGATTCTCCTCAAGGTCCAAGGTCTGCCCGCGGCCTTTCTTGATCGCAAATTCCTCAAAGGATTTTGGCCAGTAATGGTTCATCCGCCCGCCCTGATAGTTCGGCGAGCGTTCGGCCCAGACCGTGCGGACATCATAAGGCACCAGATCGAACGCAGAATTGACCAGAAAGCCGCCCGGCTTCACGTCGGGGAAATGCTCGTGTCGCATCGACACGATGTCCTGCAGGCGGACCAAAGCCTTGGTGATCCAATGCGGCCGCGCGTGCTGAAATCGCTCGATCATAAGACCGTCGCCCCGATTATAGACCATGTCGCTGATGAACCACAGCCAGGGATAGCAGACTGCCGACGGCAGCTTCTGGCCAAACTGCGCGTCGAGAGCTGCGAGGACTGCCATGATGCTGTTGTCGTACTGCGCCGCAGGCGCTAAAAACTCGTCCGAATCGGCGTAAAGTACCCATTGATAGTGCCTCAGCTCCGGCAGAAGCTGAACCGAATGCTCGTAGGCTTTGACCTCCGGTGCGACTTTTCGGCTCGTGTTGCTTTCGATCAGCGTTATGACGTCATGCGCAGCCAAAAGGCGCAGCAATTCATCCGACCGATCGACATTATCGTTGGTATAGATAAAGATCCGTTCGAACCCGAGCGCCCGGTAATAGGCGATCCATTCAAGCGCATAAATCCCGTCATCGCGCATCGTTCCGACCACGGCCGCCCGACGCGTCGGCTTGATCTGGCCGAGCAGCAGGAGGTTCAGAATTTGCGGCAATGACCAAAAATCCGGACCCCGAACATCGCCGATAAAGTCCAGATCCACGTCGATGTGAATATGGTTCTGCTCGGCACGGTCTGCCTTCTGGCCGGCCAGGACGCGCTTCGTAATATCGATCATATCCAGAAAAACCGCGTCTCTTCCCGATAGAGACGGCCGCATCGTCGGATATTTGGCGAGCGCGTAGCTAGCAAGCTGATCGGTCACCGGGCTCAGCGGTTCACCGGGTACGAGGTCGCGCAAAGCGGCCGCCAATGCGGCGCTGTTCCCCTGTGCCAAAGCAAGTTCCGCGGCGCTGATGTCCCGTTCGATCGTCATGGTCGCCCGATTACGCGTGCTGTTTGGGTGGCCGAAGACGGGTAAAGGGTCGAGCATAACGCTCGAAATGCGGATTATAGAATGGATCCTGATCGATCAGATCGCCCCAACGCTTGCGCATCCAGGCCGCTTCGGTTCTATGCCGGTCTTGCTGCGTTTCCGTCAGGTCGCGACCACGCGATTTCGATTCGAAATGATAGAGGACGGCGAAGGGGTTATATATGATTCGGTACCCTGCATGGGCGAGCTTCAAACAGTAATCAATGTCGTTGAAGGCGACTTTCAACGCCATATCGTCAAAGCCGCCCAACTCCATGAAGAGCGAGCGCCGCGTCGCGAGACATGCCCCGGTGACGGCCGATGTGCCGCGCAAAACATGCGTGCGCCCAAAATAGCCGCCCTTATCGGGCAGTTCGCCGACAGATTCGTGACCGGCAACACCCTCAACGCCCAACGCCACGCCGGCATGCTGGATCGTCCCGTCATGATACAGCAGCCGCGCACCGACTGCACCGACCTCGGGGCGCCAGGCATGCGAGGCAAGCTCCCGGCACCAGTCTTTCGCCAGAACGACTGTATCATTGTTCAAGAAAATCAGGATGTCGGCCAAGCTGTGCTGCGCAGCCGCATTATTGATCGCCGACCAATTGAAAGCGCCATTAAACGGCAGAATGCGTATGTCCGGCCGCGAGGCGCAGACGGTGAGATAGGCCAGGGTTTCGGGATCGCTGCTATCATTGTCGACGATGATAATCTCAAGCGGCCCTGGATATTCATTCCGCGCATTGAGCAGACTATCAAGACACGGCCGCAGCAAATCGAGACGGTCCCGTGTGGGGAGGATAATCGACACGGACGGCGCCGGCGATGGTAGCGGCCAGCGAACCCGCGTCGCAAAGCCGCGCGCGACGCCAAATCGATCTTCATGCGCTTCGACAATCGCGGGAGCTCCCAGCCGTCCCAGATGCTCCGAAACTGCCGACTCTATATTGCGGCAAATCGACGAGACCCTAGATGCGGTTTGCGAGACCGAACCGCTGGTCACCCGCCAATGATAGAGAATACGGGGAATATGTCTGACTGCGTCCCGATCAAGTCGCTCGCTGGCGCGCAGTAGCAGATCGTGATCCTGCGCACCCTCGAAGCCTTCGCGTAATCCGCCCAGCGCCATCAGAATGTCCCGCCGAAACGCCACGAGATGGCAGATGTAGTTCATCGACCGCAGCAGATCCGGATCGAAGGCCGGTTTGAAAAACGGTGTGTGATGCACGACATCGTCGACGTTTTCTTCCTCGATGCGGTCTTCGTCGCTGTAAACGAGCCCATAGCGTTGGTCTTGCAGTGCTTGGGCCACGTAAAACAGCGCATCTGGCGCCAGTTCATCGTCATGGTCCAGAAATGCTACATAATCGCCAATCGCGGCGTTGATCCCTCGATTGGTATTGGCAGCAATGCCGACTTGTGTTTCGCCTCGGATTAACCTGATGCGGTGATCGGCAGCCGCGTAGCGTTTCTGAAACATCCGCAACTCGTCGCCGCGAGTCGAGCCGTCATCGGCGATAATCAATTCCCAGGATTCGTAGGTCTGATCCAGCACGCTGTTGATGGCGCGTTCCAGCAGCCGAATATCACTGTTCCAGGTCGGCACCACGATCGACATTAATGGCCGATAGGTAAAGCGTTCGCCGTCTCTGCGAAGTTCGGCGCGCAGGTCGGGCGACAGGCGATAGAATCGCTCCCAATAGGCGCCGTAAGCGTCGATCGGGATACTGGCAAGGCGGCTCAGATCCGGTAGACTCCGCTCGATCTTTTCCAGCGTCTTGCGCAGCGCGATGACCTCGCGTCGGGTCGCCTCAATCGTGTCCCAACCTTGTGCCGTGTCGGCATGAACGAGCATGCTATTGCCGACTGCCTGACCGGATACCGGGTCGATTGCGCGGACTGCTCGCCCGCTCGCAAAAGTCACGCGGTGCGCGCTTGGGACTGCAAAACTGAAGCCGCAATTTCCGTCGCCGCCGACATGGTCTCTGACATCGGGGCGCGGTTCATTGCAGACTGCGGTGCCGAGGAAAATATTATCGGCGAAAAACTCTAACTGCACGCGGGTCGATTTGTCACAGAAATCGATCGCCCAGCCCCGGACCTGGAATACAGATGCCGCGTCTAATGCGCCGACGATGGCGCGGGTCATGGTGAGGGCAGGTTCGCTGCGGACCCGTTCGGCCAGCAGCGTATCGATTCCGGCCGCGATGAGATCCGGTGCCAATTGAGCCAACGTCTGATCGGCGAGTAGCAATTCAAGCAGCAATTCCCAAGTCCGGACCAGACCCACCGCGCGGCGCGTTGCATCCTGCAGCGGCAAACGCTGCTGCACCCAGTCGAGCAAGCTCCACGGCGGCACCGGGGCGAGCGATAAATGGGGCAGCCCTTCCCGCAATAGAACCGGCTCTAAAATATCGGTCTTGAAATTGTCACAGCTCAGTATTTGGGCTATCAGCCTGTCAAGCGATGAATTCAGCCAACGCCGACCAAAGCTTGGGTCTTGCGGTTCCCCTGCGAGGAAGACCAAACAGCATTGCGACACGTCGGCAAGGCTGACAGCATCGCTCGGTCGCAACTCTATTTCCGAATCGCTTTCTATCATTAGTCAATTATTCGGAAGCATGGCGGGCCGCCCATCAATTGTCCCGTCCTAAGTAGCATAATTTCATAGTATAATCTATATGCCGGACGTAGGACACGAGTCGCGTTGTAGCCAATGCTCCGACTGTCCGCCATCCGTTTCTTGTGGCAGATGTTCCATTGGCAGTCGATCAGTGGTACTAGAGCGGTACGAGGTTAGGCTGGTCGGTTTATCGCACAGCACATCCCCTGGCCGCCCTAAACGGGGCAGAGAGGGAGAAAATGTAAATGACCGGGCCTGAAATTATAGCGCTCTCGTTCATTAGGCTCCGACCAGAGGGGCATCGTGTACCTTCAAATAGGGATCAACGACGCGAGACCCCGCTTTGACCTAACGATAGAGCCCGAGGTAGATCTTATATGCTCGACGTCGATGGCTTCGAGGCAAATCAGCGTCCTAGCACGGCCGCCATGGCGATTGCCCGGGTCGCGCGCCATTACGGGCTAATGCTCGATGCCGAGCAAATTGCCCGGGCTTTCCCGATAAGAGGCGCAGAACCGTCGATCGCCGCCCTGATGAAAATTGCCGACGGCAATGGGTTGGCCGCGCGTCGGCTATCGATCAAGCGCGGCGACCTCGGCAAGTTGAGCCGCGCAGTGCCGGCGATCCTCATCCTGCCCAATCACAAATCGATCGTGCTGGAAGCGGTGAGGGAGCGCGACGGGGCTTGTTTCGCGCTGATCCATGATCCGGAAACCGGCAGAGCGGCCAGCGCTTTGATCGACGAGCATCGCCTCCACGATATCTGGCAGGGCGAGGCGATCCTGCTCAAGCGCCGCTGGCGCCTCACGGACGAGGAGCGACCGTTCAATATTGTCTGGCTCATCGGTCAGGTGGTGCGGGAGCGGCGCCTGTTCCGGGATATCGGTGTTGCGGCGTTCCTGCTGAGCGCTTTGGCGCTGGTGCCCCCGCTCAGCGTAATGATCATGCTCGACCGTGTTCTCGCCGAAGGCAGTTTGTCGACGCTCGCGGTGCTGGCGGTTGGGCTTGCTATCATTACCGTCTTCGACACAATCTTTGGCTTTCTGCGCCGGCATTTGGTCGAAACAGCCAGTGCGCGGATCGACGCGCGGATCAATCTCTATGTCTTCGACAAATTACTCAATCTTCCGCTGTCCTATTTCGAGCATGTGCCGACCGGCATCATCAATGGCCGCATCGGTGCGATCTGGCACATCCGTCAGTTTCTAACCGGAGAGTTATTCGGTACATTTGTCGATAGTATATCGTTATTCATTCTACTGCCTGCCCTATTTCTTTTGAACTGGCAGCTTGCCGCTTTCGTTGTCCTGGTTTCGTTTGTCATTCTCGGTGTCTACGTATTGTTTTTGCCGGGCCTGCGGCGCGCCTATCACAAGCTGGTCGAGGCGGAGCGCTCGATGGGCGCGCATCAGGTTGAGACGATCTACGGCATTCGGACGGTGAAATCGCTCAATCTCGAAGGCGTTCGCCGGCAACAGCGCGATCAGCGGGTGTCGGAGGTGGTCGAGGCCCATAATGACTTTGCCAATCTCTCGAACATTCCGCAGACCATCGTCACGCCGTTGGAGCGTCTCATCTATAGCGGCAGCTTCCTGATGGGCAGCTACGAGGCGCTCACCGACCCGGCTGGGATGCCGATCGGCCTCGTAGTCGCCTTCACCATGGTGGCCGGACGAATCACCTCGCCGATTGTGCAGATGGCCGGGATGATCAACAGCTTCGAACAGGCGCGCGGGGCGATGGGCGAGGTCGCCTCCGTCATGAACGTCGCCCCCGAAGGAGGCCGCTCAGGCGACGGGCTGAAACTCCCGATCGCCGGGCAGGTCACGTTCGACGCCGTCCGTTTCCGCTATGGTCAGGCCGCATCCTATGCGCTGGATGGTGTGTCGTTCGGCATTCCGCAAGGCACAATATTTGGCATCATGGGCCGCAGCGGCTCCGGTAAAACCACGGTCACACGGCTGCTCCAGGGGCTCAATCGCGAGTATGAGGGGCTGATCAAGATCGACGGGATGAATCTGCGCGAGATCGATCTCGATCATCTGCGTTCCAGTATCGGTGTGGTGCCGCAGGAGAATTTCCTGTTTTCCGGGACGATCCGCGAGAATATCGGCGTGGCGCGACCGAATGCCGGCTTTGAGCAGATCGTACGCGCCGCCCAATTGGCGGGCGCCGAGGAGTTCATCGAGCGCCTGCCCGATGGCTATGATACCATGGTCGAGGAGGGCGCGGTCAATTTCTCCGGCGGTCAGCGGCAAAGGCTGGCAATTGCCCGGGCCTTGCTGGTCGATCCGCCAATCCTGATTCTTGACGAGGCCACGAGCGCGCTTGATGCCGAGAGCGAGGCGATCGTTAATTCCAACCTCCTACGGATTGCGCTCGATCGTACGGTCATCATCATCTCGCATCGCCTGTCATCGCTGATGACCGCCGATGCGATCCTGGTGCTGGAGCGTGGAAAGCTTTACGATATCGGCCGGCATGAAGAGCTGCTCGATCGCTGCGATATTTATAAAATGCTCTGGAACCAACAAAATCGCCATTTGAGAGTGGATGAGCCCCATGGCCGTATCGCCCTACCGCCAGCGGCCGTCGCCTAAATCGGCGGGCGCCGTCGTCAATGCCTTCGAATCGGCGACGGCTGAGGTCATAGCGCGCCGAACATCGTTTCTTGAGCGGTCGACACTGTACACGCTCGGCGGTTTTATTCTGGCCTTGATCCTGTTTATTTCGTTGTTTCAGCTCGACCGGCTGGTCAGCGCCATCGGGAAGACCGTCCCGATTGAGGGGACGCTTTATGTTCAGCCGCTCGACAAGGCGATCATTCGCAGCATCGACGTGCGGGTTGGCGACATCGTCAAGAAGGGCCAGGTATTGGCAACACTCGATCCGACCTTTGCGGCCGCCGATCTGTCTGAGCTGCAGCAGAAAGTCGCCAGCCTGGAAGCTGAAACGCGCCGCATCAAATCGGAGGAGGCGAATAAGCCCTTCGTCGCGACAGATGCTTCGCCTTACGAAAAAGTACAAGAAACCATCTGGCGGCAGCGCCAGCAGGAATATGCGGCCGGCCTTAAAGATTTGGATGAGCGAATTCACGGCGATGAGGTCGGGCTCGTCAAGCTTCAGCAGGATATCAAGCAATATTCCGAGCGCGCCGTGATCGCGACCGAAATCGAAAAGATGCGGCACGACATGGAGTTAAAGGGTTGGGAGAGCCGTCTCGTCTCGCTGGGCGCACGGGATACACGCATCGATATTGAGCGATTGCGCGACGAGTCCCAGAACAGTTTCACCATAACGCAGCACGACCTTGCGTCATTGAAAGCCCAGCGGGACGTCTATGTCTCCACATGGCACTCGAATAATCTGGCCGATCTGGTCCTGAAACAGAACGATCTCGACAGCTCCCAACAGGAGCTGGAAAAGGCCCAGAAGCTGCGCGACCTGGTTGATCTCGTGGCGCCGGAAGATGCGATCGTGACCAAGGTCGAGGATATGTCCGCCATTGGTTCTGTAGCCAGCGAGGCCCAGGCGCTGTTCACGCTGGTCCCGCTTGATGCGCCCTTGGAGGTCGATATTCAGATCGAAACCCAGGATATTGGGTTTCCCCAGGTCGGCGATCGGGTGAGCCTCAAGTTCGATGCCTATAAATTCCTGGAGCATGGTGAGGGCGAGGGCAGGGTCAAGACGATCAGCCAGAATTCATTCACGATAAATCCCGACGGTACGCCGGCAACGACCCCCTATTTCGATGCACGGGTCGAGATTACCTCGGTCAATCTGCATGATGTCCCCGCGGATTTCCGGCTGATTCCCGGCATGACCCTGCAGGCGGATATCGTGGTCGGTCGGCGCACGATTTTCTGGTATATTTTCGGGAGCGCGCTCAGGACCGGGTCCGAAGCGATGCATGAGCCATGACCGGGTATGGGTTTGATGGCTGATCAAAAGCCGCCATCGGTCCTGAACCGTTTGTCCCGGGCGATTGCCGTTCTGCGTCGCCGGCAGCCGACCGATTTACTGAATTCGGCAGAGATGGATTTCGCGCGGGGCCGTCCGGATCGCGCCTTTCTGGCCGTGCGCAAGATTGCGGCAGCCGGCTCTGCCGATGGTCAGTATCGTCTGGGCCAGATCTATGAACGGGCCGAAGGCGTCGTGCAGAGCCTCGCCGATGCGGTACATTGGTATCGTCTCGCGGCTGAGCAGGGCCATGCGCTGGCGCAGGCGCGGCTTGGTCTCATTTATTTCAACGAGCCACCTGCCGCCGCCGGCTTCACCGCCGAGGCCATGAATCACGTCGCGACCGCCGATGTTGCGCCGGATGCGGCACTGGCCAAGCTGTTCCCGCATGGTTTTTCGGTGCGGCGGGATTTTGTTGAGGCCTTCAAATGGAACAAGGCCGCTGCTGAATCGGGCATTGCCGATGCGCAGGCGCGTCTCGGGCATCATTATGCGGCTGGGCTCGGCGTTGCAGCCGATCGCGCGGCGGCAGAACACTGGTTTGCCGCGGCGGCCGCCCAAGACGATGCCTCTGCCCAGATCGGGCTCGGAATTTTATATGCCGGCGGCTATGGCATGCCGGCGGATTATCCGCGCGCCGTCGAATGGCTGCGCCGTGCCGTCGCGAGCGGCGATGCGATTGCCGAATTTTGTCTGGCGGCATTGATTTATCGGGGCGAAGGGACGGCGCGTGACCCGGCCGAGGCGCTTGAACTCTTTGCCCGGTCGGCGGCGCAGGACTATCCGCCAGCGATGTACCAGGTTGCGATGATTCATTTGAAGGGCGACGAAACTCCGGTCGATTTGTCCATCGCCGAGACATGGCTCCGCCGTGCAGCGGCGCGTGGATATATTGACGCCATGTTCATGCTGGGTGAGGTGCTGCGAAATCGTCCGGAGGATGATGGCGTCGAAGCGCGCAATTGTTTGAGACAGGCGGCCGAACTCGGGCATGAGGGCGCTGCGCTGGCGCTGGCCGAATCCCTGCTTGACGATGCGGCGTCGCCGCCCGATCCGGCTGAGGCCGCGCGATGGCTGCATCGTGCTGCAGAGCGGGGAAATCTCGAAGGCTTGTCGAAACTCGCCGGGCTCTATGCCGAGGGGATCGGCGTCGAGCGGGATTTTGCCTTGGCGGCGACGCTCCTGCACCGCGCAGCGTCGGGCGGCAGCATCGCGGCTCAGTATGATTTGGGAACGCTCCATCGATTTGGCATCGGCGTACCGCAGGATCCCAAGCGGGCGGCGATCTGGTATCGCGAAGCGGCCGAGCGCGGCAGCCTGATCGCGAAATTCCATCTGGGTATTCTCTATGCCACGGGCGATGGCGTCAGTCAGGATTTTGCCAAGGCCGCGCAGCTGTTCGAAGCGGCGGCGTCGGCCGGGCATCGTCTGGCAAGCTGCAACCTGGCATTCTTATTAATTCAAGGCCAGGGCGTCCCACAGAATATCGCAGCCGGTTTAGCCCTGCTATCGGAGGCGGCGGCCAATGGCGAGGTTGCTGCGGCTGAAGCGCTATTCAATCTCCATTTCAATGGCGAGCATCTGCCGCCTGATCCAGAGGTTGCGATCGAGTGGCTGGAGCGGGCGGTTGAGCTGGGGAGCCTGTCGGCAGCGCGGGCGCTCGCGGACCTGCATCTGGCGGGGAACCATGTTTCGCTCGACCCCGCTCGCGCGCTGGCCCTGCGCTACCAAGCCGCCAGCGCGGGTGATGTCGCGGCCCAGATCGAACTCGGGCAAATGCTGGCCGACGGGGCTGGTGGTGAACCGGATCTCGGAGCGGCGCTTGGCTGGTTCAGACGCGCCGCCGATGCCGGTAACGCGGATGCCCAGGCCTGGGTCGGCGATGCCTTGCTCGCGGGTTTCGTTGAACCGCCCAATGTCGAACTGGCGGAGGCCTCTTATCGTCTCGCCGCTGCCCAGGGTCATATCCATGCGCTGGTCATGCTGGCGACCATCATGGGCGAACGCGGCGATTCTGAGTTCGAAGCGTTCGGACTATGGCTGGCCGCCGCCAATTTTGGCGATGCCCCCGCGCAGCGCGAGGTCGGATCTCGCTATTTGGAGGGACGGGGATGTGAGGTCGATCCTGAATCCGCGGCTCGCTGGCTCACTCTGTCTGCGGAGCAGGATGACAGGAGTGCGCAACTCCTCATCGGGATTTTGTATCTTGAGGGCAATGGCGTCACTGCGGACCCGGCCACCGCGATAGACTGGTTGACCCGTGCGGCTGACGCGGGCGATTCCGAGGCCGCCTATTATCTGGCGCTTTGCTATCATCAAGGTCTCGGCATCGATCCGGATCCGGTCGTTGCGCATCATTGGTATGCCCAAGCGGCCGAACAGGGCCACGTTGCAGCTGCGGAAGCGATGGCGATGCTCGCGCTGGTGTAAAGCTATCGGAGCCCTGATCGGACAGCAGGTCCGTCCATCGGCTCACTCGCCTCGGGAATGGCCCGATCGATAAGATCACCCAGCAACCCAAGCCATTGCGGCAAGATGCGGCGGCCGAGATCGAAGTGATCGATGGCGGTCTGCCGCGCGGCATCACGGATCGGCTGCATCCGGTCGGGGTCGTCCAGCACTTGCGCAATTCGATCGGCGAGGCCGGTGATCGAAAAGAAGTCGACCTCGAGGCCGTTTTCGCCATCGCGGAGGATTTCCTGAACCGGCGGGGTGGATGAACCGATCACCACACAACCTGCCGATAAGGCTTCAATGAAGGACCAGGACAAAACGAACGGGTAGGTCAAATAGACATGGACTGTCGATACCTGCAACACGTTGAGAAATGCGTCGTAGGCGATCTGTCCCAAAAAATGGACCCGCTCCAGATCAATCTCGTCCCCGATCTCGGCAAGCAGCAACTCCCGGAAACTAAGGCCGCCGGCCGGTGCGTCGCCATAGCTGATACCGTCGCCGCCGACGATCAGCACATGGGCGCGTGGATGCCGCCGCAGGACGATTGGCAGGCTTCGCATGAAAATATGAAAGCCGCGGTAGGGCTCGAGGTTGCGGGCGACATAGGTGATGATCTGGTCATCCCGGGTCAGTATCCGTTGGTCACGGGCAAGGCCGACCCAGGCGGCAGGATCTGGCGCAACCCGATCCGTATCGACACCCTCATGAAGGGCGGTAATGCGCCTTTGCATCTCTGCCGGATACAGGCTGCGCTGCCAGTTTGTGGCGGTATGGCCCCAATCGCTGACGGCATAAATATGCCGATTGACGGCGTTGCGGATGCTGAGCCGCGCGCCGTCTTCCGCATCGGCCACACCAAATTCCGCATCGAACCCGACATCGGCGCCCTGGAGCTGATAGAAAAACTCGAAATAGGAGAGCAGCGGGACATCGGGGAACACGTCCTTGACGAACATGGTTTCGCCCCACCCGGAATGGCCGATAATGATGTCCGGCCGAACGCCAACCTGCTTCAGATTGCGGCACAGATTCATCACGGCGAGACCGGTTCGGACCGCTAGGTCGAACTCCTGCGTCAGCCTATGGCAGAGCCCCTGATTTGCCGGTTCCGGCTCATAGAAGAGTTTTCGGATACCGGCCATTTCGTTGCGGTTCTGGCGCGTGACGAAATAGACTTCGTGGTCCGGCTGATCCGCCAGATAGCGGGCAAGATGGCGATACTGCGCGGGAAAATTCTGATGAATGAACAGAAAGGTGAGGCTCATTGCCGAGGATGCTCAACGCGGATTATAGTTTAGCGCTGTCCAACGGCTCGGCGGGTTTGCGTTCCAACAGCCAAAGCTTGAATCCCTCCAGCGGATCGTCCGGCACCGTAGAAACGCAGAGGGCGCCATTGGCGATCGGGCCAATCGTTACGCCCGAAACGAACCGGCCTGAATAGAAACAATCGAACAAAGCCGCCGCATCGCCGCGGGTGCGGACCGCAAATCCCGTGACCGGCGAGCGCTGACCGCGGCTACCGGACAGCGCAGCGTCGGTGACGAAGGCGCTATCCTGCACCGTGGCGGTCACGGTGCGATATTCCAACTCGGCGGGCGAGATCTGATCGCCGGGAACGATCGACAGTGCTTCGATCCAGACATTCTGCCCAAAGCAGCCAGCCCAGCCGCCATCGATGAAGGCGACATCGCCCATATTGGCGATGTGGGCAAGAATGCGCAGTCGGACGTCGCTGGACGGCATATCGTCCGGTAGGAAGATCGGATCGGTTACGACGGGGGGCGGCTGCTCTGAGGAAACCTCCGCCGTGTCTCCACTGTCGATCTGTCGGACATCAATGGCCAGCGCCGCGCCTTCCTTCGGCCGTACCGATGTTAGCAACAATGAAGCATCACCCCCTGAAATTTTGACGACGATCGCATCGGTACGTCGGGCAAGCCAGCCGGCTTTCGTGCTGGACGACGCCAGAAATTCGACAGTGCCTGCGGATGGGGCCGGTGCTAGGCCGACATGGAGCGCCGGCACGATCATCCCGCCGACCGAGATCGGATCGCCAGCGTCAGTGACGGTAAAGAGAAACAGCCCTTCCGGCAGGGGCAGAAGCTGGACCGATGCGTTCAGGGCGTCGGCATGCTCCTGCGCGAGCGGCTCTTCGGGCGTGTCCATGATCCCTCCTCTCCCCCATGTTTGCGAGGGCGCGCTCATCCCTCTGCGCGCCGTCGCGGCGTGTTGCAGCAGCATATCATTGATCGTGGCAGGTGGCATTGACACTGGTACTAGAATACCGTTCGTCGCAGCCCGCAACCGTTCGGCAATGGCCCCCAGGTCAAACGCCAATATTGGCAGACCACGCGCGAGCGCTGACGTTAACGTATAGCACCAGGTCTCCGGCGTCACAGAGGGATAGAACGCAATATCGCACGCTTCCCGATCCAGCAGCATTGACAGTTCGTCCTCACGATAGGCACCCGTCACGAAAATGCGGGTGGTCGCAAGCAAAGCATCATCGTCCCGGGTAAAGCCGATCACGACGAACTCAATGGCGAGATCGCGGGACACCGCATCCTGTGCGCAGGCCAGCAGGACCTTATAGCCTTTCTGCAGGCTGACGCCGCCGATTACGGCAACGCGGACCCGGCTTCTCCTGGGTTGGTTCGGCGGTACCATCGGTCGATCGGGCGTCGGTTCCCAGGGGGTAACAACGGGTTGAATCGCTGGGAAGTACCGTGATAGGCGCTGACGCACGTCATGTGTCGGCACGATGATTCGAGAGGCCCCCGCGAACAAGGCTTTACTCCGCGCCCGGAGGGCCGCCACAGAGATCGTCTCGCGCAAGGCGGTTCCGTGGGTCGCAATGCAGCGTTCGCAGGACGCGATCGGTGGCTCCCCGCAATAAAGATCGTCACCGCCAAGTAGCGTGATCCTGGGACACAGGAAAGAATAATCATGGACATAAATCTCGTAAGGTACGCTGTCGCAGAGCCAGGGCCAAAGTTTAGGATCGTGACCGAGGATATGGTGCAGCTCGGCGCCAATCGGTTCAATCGACTGAAGAAAACCAAGCAGCGCAGCGATTTCATCCGGCAGCTCATAGATCACATTGGGGAATTGTTTGTCCCCGGTCGATAAGATGGCACGGTTCGGTTCCTGGTCGAGATCGGACGGGCGCAGCGTGAGAACGGTATGGCCCAGCCCGGCCAATGCCTTCCGGCGCGCTTCGACATGCCGTTCAACTCCGCCCGGCAGCGACAGGGTGATCAGCAAGACCGGCCGCACGGCGGTTCGCCGCAACCGTGCTTCATCGATTGCCCGCCGCGCCTGTCGCAGCGGATCGGCCGCGATGAAAGCCGCGATCGACCGGTCATATCCCGGGTATAGCGTGTTCAGGATCCGGCGATGCCTTGCCATGAGCGCGCGTTTCCGCGGGCCGAACGAGGTGCCCCCCTCATGGCGGACAAAGATATTTGCCGCGGCCACATGGCGCCAGCCATGGTCGCGGGCGCGCAGGCAAAAATCATTATCCTCGCCATAGCCCAACCCAAAGATTTCGGCGTCGAGCCCGCCAATTTGATCGAGACAGGCACGGCGAATATAGAGGCAGAACCCGACCCCGACCGGTAGGTCGCAGACCACTTCCCGATTGACCCGAGCAGCGATGGAATCCCATGCCTCTGCCTCAGCGCTGCTGCACGGGTGATCCGCTGCGCCCGGATAGCTGGTCACCGCGGCATCCGTGCCCAGTGGCGTGACAGTGGCGATGTCGCTCGCCGCATAGGCTGCTTGCCGGAGGCGTTGCAGCCAATCTCCGAACATTTCGGTATCCGCGTTCAGGAGCACCACGTCCCGGTCCGAATGTAGTGCCAGAGCGCGGTTCACGGAGGCCGCAAAGCCGAGATTGATCGCGTTCGACATCAATGTGATCCGGCCGGACCGCGCGAAAGCGGCCAAATCCTCGACCAGCAGCTCGTCCGGGCTGGCATCATCAATGACGACGATCTCCGCAATCGCCGGGTCTGTCGAGGCACACACCCGATCGAGGCACGTGATGGTTTGCTGCCGACCGCCATAGACCGGCACGATAATGTCGACCGGATACGGGCGTGGTGCGGCCCGTGCCGGGATCGTTGCAGCTCTTTCAGAAAATTGTTGTGCTGCACGAGCGGGCGCGATGTCGAGCGGGCTGCCGATCAACGGCAGCAAATCGCCGCTTGGCAGCAACAGCGAGATTTCGATTGGGCCACCCGTCGCACCGAGCCAGGCAAGCGAAAGCACAAACGGGGTCTGACCTCCATCATCCGGGGAAGCTAGAACCGTCACATGACGCGGCAGCTGGGAAGAGTGCCGTATGGCCAGAATCATCGGGCGAGATGGCGCCCAGCCCACCCGAATTTCGCCACAAATTGTTGCCCCGTCTTGCGTCACCCAGCCTTCGGCTATGTCATCACGCGGCCAGCTAAAGCCAGATCCGAGAAGCGGCCGATTACCGCAGAGCACATCGACTCGGCCCCGGAATGTCGTCGGGATAGCAAAGCGGAATGGCGCCGTAGCAGGGCTGGGCAGGTGCAGAGTGACATCTCCGCACTCTAAACGCAGCTGGGCCTCACCGATTACGGACCCGGTTAGGCTGAGCGCCGCATCGACGCCGCACCAACCAGGCAGCGCTTGCTGCGACACAAGAAGGTCAGCCATCGCCGAGAGTCCGATTAGGGAGTCGCAGGATGTTTCACGCAGCAGGCCGCCGCAAAGGCGTGTGGCCTCCAGGAGCCTCCCAGATAATCGAAGAGCCTCGGCACGAACTAGCTTTGCCTCTGGATGGAGATCTCCGGCCAGAAGGGACGCTGCATCGCTTGGCAGACCTGCTTCGATCAGAATCTTGCCATGCAGCAAACGTAGCACACGAGACCCAGAAGCGATCCGGCAGGCACGATCCGACCAGCGCACAGCCTCTCCCGGGTCACCGCGATGAAGCGCCAGCATCGCTTGTTGAAGCACGAAGCGCATGCCTTGGGAGCCGAAAGGATCATAAGGATATTCCTCCTCCACAAAGCAGGGGAGGGGGACCATGCGTAGTATGGTGGAGGGGGCGAGACCGCGATCAGACACTGCGCGTACCAGCGTTGAATGCGCCTTAGACTATGTCAAGCCATGAATTTGCGTGAAACTTTGCTATGGCAGAGCATCCACATCCTCCCCCGCTTCGCAGGGGAGGATGGGCAAGTTCGCAAAATGCGCGTGTCGGCACCGATCGTTTTAGTGCCCCTTGCCGCCGCCGTGTGGCCCCTTGATTCCGATCAAACGAACCGTCGTCTTGTCGGTCAGATTAATCGTGGTGCTGGCGCCGGCCTTGGTGTCGGAATGCGCGCCGCTTTGGAAAGAAGCCGCCGTCTGGCCAGCAACTTTGATCGTCTCGCTGCTCGAGTGGAAGCCTGACGTTCCTGCGGCGCTGGCGTTACCAAGAGTCTGCTGGATGGCCGAATGGGCAGACCCTGCCACCAACGTGTCATTGCCGATCGATTTGATCCCGCTGCCACCATGCAGGCTGTCACTGCCGAGGCCGCCGACCGTCGTTGCGCTGCCCAAGCCGAGTAGCGTCGCATTGCCGGAGCCGACGGCAACCGAGTCGCTGCCTGCTGAGACGTGGCGCACATTGTCGGTTGTAGATCCAAGTTTTGCCAAGGCGGCACGTGCGATCGCGTGCTCATGTGGGCTCAGTCGCGACAAGGCTTGACGTGCCCCGCCCTTAACCGATGCTGTTTCTGCCATGATTCAATCCCCCAGGATATCAACAAATGCGAGAACAAAATTGACTGTGAAAAGCACTTATGACACTCTATCGACTTCCATTAGGTATATCACATGCTGGCAAACTGAAGCAACGGCCGGACGTACGGGCGAGCATTTTATTTTGGCTTCCATTTGGTCAGTTTTGTTATTGATAGATCAGCATCGATTTGTAAGGGATTGTGTTGTCAAGATCTGGAATAAAAGTCGCTCGATAAAACCAGCCGGTCCTCCCGGTCACTTCGTGTTTTACGACATTTGTCCTTGCCTTAAGGACTCCGGCGTAGCTCTATTGTGAGGGAAAATCTTGTCCTGATGGCCCAGTCTCCGACCGGTGAGCGGCTCGACCCCTACAGGCTGGTATTAGGTACGGTTGCTGACGCACTGCCGCCTGAGCCGCGATTCGATCGCGTCCGAGAACGATTGATGGAATCCAGCGAGACGGCACCTGAGGGTGCCGTTGAGGCTGGCTTTCTCTTATTGGATGCTGTTCAGTTACGGTCTGCCGAGGCCGTGTTTAAAGCGCTCCGATCGCACTATCCGGGCAACCCTGCTGGTTTAATCGGAGAGGCAAGGGTTGCGATGCGGTTTGGCAATTGGATGCAGGCTTTGGTGGCTTGGGAATCCGCGCTGGATCGGTTTGACGGCGGTGATGCGAGGCCATTTTGGCGCATCGGCCGTGCGACGGCGCTGTTGGAACTTGGCCGTTGGGATGTGGCTGAAGACGCGTTTAAGGCGCTGTTGCATGTCGATGCCGTGGAGCACGGTGCGCTGCACGGCCTTGCTCAAATCGCTTCGCGGCGAGGGAACTGGTCTGTTGCGCTAGCACGTTGGGATCAGCTACTGGGCCACCCGCTAATTCCGCCGAAACCCGGCTGGCATGCGGCGCGCGCCTTAGCTTTGGGCGCTCTAGGCCAGATTCAGGAGGCTGAAGCCGCGCTTGATAGCCTTGTCCAAGATTTTCCGTCGGATCCGGCCGGGTTCGCTGGACGCGCCCAAATCCGAATGCGAATGCGGGATTGGCCGGCCGCGCTGACCGGCTGGGATCATGTACTGGCCAAATTCCCTGAAGGGCAGACCTTGACGTGGCGAACGGCGCGCGCCGAGACGTTGATGCGACTAGGCCGGCTGATTGAGGCCGCGGCGGATCTTCGCGATATACTCGATGATTACCCCCGAAATGTATTGGCTCTGCGCTTGTGGGCGCGTGTACTGACCCTAACAGGCCGCCAAACCGAAGCGCTTGCAGCGTTGGATCTTGTTCGGGAGACAGTCATAGACGACGTGCCGCTCTTGAACACTCATTTGACGATTTTAGCCAATCTGGGGCATTTGGTTGCGGCACGGACGTTATTCCAGCGAGCGCTGGGGGAACCGACCGACCTGTACCGGTTAGAGTGCCTCTTCGCGTTCGTCCCGCGGATTTTCGACGGCAGCATGCGCACGAGAACGTGGCTGGCCCTCCTCGACAGGCTGGCAGAGGGGTGGCTGGCCGAGAAACCCGATAGCGCGCATCGTCGTGATGTGCTGCGCGCACGCATCTTCCTGGGGTTGCGTGATTATGAGCAGCTTACTGACACGGTGTTGGCCTTTGCGCGCAACCGACAGTCGATCCCTCATCAGACCGCGCTTGAGACCTTACTGCTGCGGCTCCAGCGACCGGAATTCAGGGATCCTACAGCACCGAAAGTCTTTGGTATCGGTCTGTCCAAAACAGGCACCACCTCGCTCGCTGCCGCCTTGAGGCAGCTTGATTTTGAAACAATCGATTGGTCAAGTCCATTAACGCAGGCACTGATATCGGCCGATGATCTCTACCTTTACGATGCGTTTTGTGACACGCCCATCAGCGTGCAGTTTGAACGGCTCTATTATCTATTTCCGAATGCAAAATTCATTTACACGACCCGACCTATTGCGTCCTGGAAACAATCGATCGACAGTCATTTTAAGCGATTCTACGATTGTGACAGCTTCGATGCTCTGAAAGCCCGAATGCAAGAACCTGATCGCTTCCATTATGGCACGCAGTATCGTGAAACGATGCTATCGCTCTATTTGAACCAGAGTGATTTTGTCAGCGCGTACAATATTTATGACCAGCGCGTGCGCCGATTCTTTGCGGACAAGCCGGCGGATCGATGGCTCGATTTCAGCATATTTGACGGTCATTCATGGCCGGAATTATGCGGCTTTCTCGACCGGCCGGTTCCCGAGACGCCATTTCCCTGGGAAAATCGGGCGCCGAGCCTTGTCGGCGCTGGCGTATCAGCGTGACCGCCACGCCGCAAACGAAAATGACGGGCCGATTTCGCCGGAACGATCTTCGTCGATAATTTCGATCTCAGTAAGGCCTGCCCGCCGGAACAGCTTCAATATGTCCTCGCGCGACAACCAGACTGACACGGGCAGCGTTCCGCCGAAGAACCGTCCATTCGCCATATCTTCATCGTCAAAATGCTGCTCATACAGCTTGATTCCGGGATAACGCGGATCATGGCGTAGCTCGCGTTTTGGCCCATGATACAGCGCCTTTTCATAGTAATGCGTCCAAACAAAGCATTTATCCGTTAGCCGACCGATCTGCTGAATAACTTCAGCAGGGTCGGACATGTGATATAAAACACCTGAGCAGAAAACCAAATCAAAACGATCTTCTGTTTGAGATATATATTGTGTAAAATCACCGTGAAAGAACCGAGTGGCGCGCAAGCCGGTGATTTCTTTGGTAATCAGGCATTTCAGATAGGCTTCGGCATTGCCTTCGATTGCGACAATGCGTGCAGCGCCGAGTTTCTCCAGTTGATAGCTGTGCGCACCTTCCAGCGGGCCCAGCTCCAACACGCTCATCCCGTCAAGGCGTCCGTCCTGGCCCAGCAGCCGCGCCGCCGCAGCCGGACGATCGTCAGCGGTAAAGAATGGTGCCGAGCCGGCCCTCACGTCGGGGCTGATCTCGGCAAAGTCCGAGGCCCAACTGCCGGCAAAGATATCGACGGCATTTTGATGCGACGGCCCACGCAGGTTGAATTTATGGGAAGCGGGAACAGCGGGCATCATCATCCTCAATGGCAGAGGCGCTGGATCAGGCCGATACCGACTTTCGCAGGACGCAATGAAAATCGATACCATATTCCGCGACCTCACCGATTTCCTCAACATCGAACGGAATCAGGGACGAGGTGCACAGAAATTGAATGATCCTCGAAAAGCTGTGCTGGCTGAAAATCGTACAGTGAACATCGTTATAGCTGTCTTGAGCCTGCTGCAAAATCGCTAACACGTCTGGCGCGGGCGGTGAATCGCCGAAACGGGGCGGATTATCGAAATCCCATAGCGCGTCAACGTCGAGCGCGCGCGTATAATAATGCGCGTCAAAGACATCGCCTGGTCCGGGCCGGTGCTTGCCAGACCAATGATCCGTCAGAATTTTCCCGAGCGACGTTTCGGGTCTGAAATAATCGAACGTGTACCGTTTATCCGGAATCACAAGGAACAGAATCCCGCCCGGTTGCAGCCGGTCGCCAATGTGGCGCAGCCAGTCGATCATGCTGGGCGCGTGCTCGATCACATGGGCGGCCGCCACCCAATCGAAATCACCCGGAACGGCAGACCAATCGTTGGTCCCCAGCAGATAGGTGACCGGCACAACGCAATCACTGGAGTGACCCTCTGTCGTCCGCGCAAGCTGACGCAACTGCGCCGTGCTCTGATAATCCGCAAACGAGACGTCACCCTCATTCGGCAGAATGAACGGCAAATCGAACGCGCCGATCTCAAGGCCCCGCATTTCTCTCGGTCGGATGAACCGCAGCAAGGCGGCTTTGTGCGTCTTGAATCGAAGGTCGTGCCGCGGGTTGACCATGGGTGCGCGCTTTACGATATAATCGCTCCATTGTCCACGGCGGCGGGACCGGTTTGCTGCTTGTTCTCCAGGATCGAAACCCATGACCTTGCCGACATTGCGCCGTTTTTGTGCGATTGCCTTGCTCGCCGGCCTCCTTGGCGGCTGCACCGAGGATGTCGCGATGCGCGATCCACAAACCGGCCGAACCGAGATCTGCGCGCAATCGCTGCAGGGCTTGGATCCCTGGTCACAGACAATGAATTGTGTCGCAAATCACGAAGCTGAAGGCTGGGTCCGCGCGAGCAATTCGTAGCGAAGA
>Ga0116226_10000412_pt1 | contig 36013 bp, 28 predicted proteins | sample S1TSphfallax_FD_89692 | JGI IMG/M metagenome (GOLD analysis project Ga0116226, IMG submission 89692) | Host-associated microbial communities from peat moss isolated from Minnesota, USA - S1T2_Fa - Sphagnum fallax MG | ecosystem: Host-associated > Plants > Peat moss > Unclassified | place: USA...
AGCTCAGCTGGGAGAGCGCTTGCATGGCATGCAAGAGGTCGGCGGTTCGATCCCGCCTGGCTCCACCAGTTTATGTTTTGCTGAATGTCTGTCTTGGTATTGGTCGGTCTGCGTCCCCATCGTCTAGAGGCCTAGGACACCACCCTTTCACGGTGAGAACCGGGGTTCGAATCCCCGTGGGGACGCCATTTTAACCCCAGTTATTCCGGGGCGGCAGTGATGGGCATGGACAACGACAAAGCGCGCGCGCGGCGATTGTCTTGGTGCCAATGCCTAGTGGTAATGCCGTTGACCAACGATTTCGCGAGCACGAGCATGTCATTCCCGCAAGCGCTGCAATCTCATGGATGCTCGTCGGGGTTGTAATCCATGAACGTCCAGCCTCGTCCCGTGAAGCACTTCGCAAACACATAGATGCCGACTGGCGCGAGCAGACAAAAGAAACCCATCAATACCAACAATAAAAAGATGTGCAACGCCGACATACTTCGCTATCCCTCTGAAACGGAAACCGCGTGGACCCTGATCGCAACGCAGTATCCGTTGGCCGGGGAGGATCCGATGCACTGACCGACAATGAGTCCGTCAGGCGGAGGCGCTGGAGCAATCGGTACTCGCAAGGTTCGCATCGCGGCCTCCCGCTGACCGTTCGCTAGCGCACACAACTCGTGAATTGTTCAAGGAGGCGGTCGTTCAATGCGGCGCCAGCGCCACGAATGCGGCCACGAAGACGTCGTCGCTGATGAGATCCGGTGTTTGGAAGTAGGTGAAGAGCAGCCCGGTGATCAACGCGTCCAACACTCGCACGAAAACCTCGGCGGGCATCGGTAGCGCTTCGGCGGGAACGAACTGCAGCAGTCCAGCCGCCATGCGCTGATAGATCGCACTGTTCTGCGCTGATAGTTCGGCGCGCAATTTGCCATTCCTGAGCGCATGAAGCTGAAATGCCGTCGCGGCCGCCGCATAGGCTTGGCGGATTCGCGCCTCCCGTGCCACCGTTTCTCCCAAGATCCGCATTTGTGTGCGCAGCGGCGCGCCGTGGATGAATGACGGAATGATCGGCTGCCACCGGGTGGCGATGAGGGCGAGGAAGAGTTCCTCTTTGTTCTTGAAGTTTCCATACACCGCTCCCCGGGTCATGCCGGCGCGGGCGGCGATGTCTTCGAGCGAGGCGCGGTCGTAGCCCTTTTCACCGATCACAGCCGTTGCGGCCTCGATCAGGGCGGCACGGGTGCGGGCACGCTTGCTGCCAGAAGCTTGTTTAAGCATAAAAAATACAAACTTGTATTTTATACAGGATTGTATATTATCGACCTATCCGAGGCTCGAGGCAACTCATGATGACCCGCTGGCAATGGATTCTGGGTATGGGTGTGCTGATCGTTGTGCTCGTGCCGCTGGCCGGGTTCATTTACGCCCTGGTCGCCGATGCACGCGATCGGCGGATTGAGTCGTCACCCGGGCGGCTCGTCGATGTGGGTGGCCGGCGCCTGCATGTTTACTGCTCCCTGCCTAAGTCAGCGGCCGTATCAGGTCCGACCGTGGTGATCGAGCAGGGTGCCGGCGAGCCAGCGAGGCTATGGTGGCCCATACAGGAGCAGGTCGCGGACTTTGCGCGAGTGTGCACCTATGATCGCGCGGGGTATGGCGCAAGCGATCCGGTATCGGCACCCCGCAGCATCGATGATCGGGCAACGGACCTACACGCGCTGCTCGTCGCCGCGTCGATCCCATCACCCTATGTGTTGGTCGCGCATTCCTACGGGGGCTTCATCATCCGCCGCTTCGCCGATCGATATCCGGCGCTCGCCGCGGGACTCGTGCTCGTCGATACGCCGGAAGAAGTCTATTTCTTTCGCCCTGAGATACTCGATTTCTACACGAAGGCCAGCCGCATGATGAAAATCGTGGGAGTCGCCGCCAAACTCGGTGTGTTGCGCCTTGCCGCGAAGTACTGGTCGCTCGACGCGTTCGGCCTGCCGTTCGTGCGCGCTGCGGAGTATTCCGCCACGGTCGATGATATTGACTCACTGCAACGCATCGATGGCGCCATGGTGCGGAGCGGCGGATTCGGCTCCTTGCAGGCCAAGCCACTGGCGGTCATCACACACGGGCAGGCCTTTCCAGAGCCCTTTGCGATACTGGAGAAAGGTTGGAGTGCAGGTCAGTCGCGACTCGCGGCCCTGTCCACGGCGGGCGAGCTCATCGTCGCCGAGAAGAGCAATCATATGATTCAACACGACCAGCCCGAGCTCGTCGTCGAGACGATCCGCCGCGTGCATGAGCGCGCCGCTCATAACGAAAAGTAAACCTTGCGTGCCGCACCGACGGCGCGACGTTATAGGTATAGCATCGGGACCCTGAATGAGGCGGGGAGTTCGTGCCATCGCCTGAGTCTTAAGCCCCCACTTTTCAACTCGCCCTCAGGAGCCCTGCATGTCCCAGATCCTTGTCATTGAAGACGAGTTGGAGTTTCGCGAGCCGCTGGTCAAGATGTTGACGAACGATGGGCATGTGGTCGTGGTTGCCGGCAACGGCCTGGAAGCGTTGCAGTTGCTCGAAACCAGCCGGCCGGACTTGATCATCACCGACATCTTGATGCCAAGGATGGATGGCATCGAGACCATCACGGAATTGGCCCGGAAGGGCAACGCCGTGCCCATCATCGCCATGTCCGGCGGTCGGCGCTCCGTCACGGCGGACTTCAATCTCGCTTCCGCCGAGCTCATGGGAGTCCGAGCGACGCTCGCAAAGCCGTTCTCGCGCGCCGATTTGCGCAGCGCGATTCAGCAAGCCTTGGGGTCCACGCCCTCAGGACCGCGCCGATGACGACCCCCGCCACGGTCGGCGAGCTTGACACCTCCAACTGTGAGATGGAGCCGATCAGGTTTTCCGCCGCCGTCCAACCGCACGGTGCATTGCTGGTGCTGAGTGCGGCCTCCGGGATGATCGAGGCGGCCAGCGAAAGTTGCGCACGCTACCTCGACACCCATGCTGCGAGTCTGTTGGGAAAACCGGTGGGCTACATTCTCGGCAACGACGCGCAGGCGGCGATCTTGGCTTCCCCGTGTGACGGTCGACAGCCCCTCGCGGCTAAGTCCTCGAGCGGTGAGACGTTGAGCGTCCGGCCGAGCATCAATGCAACGGGCCAGTTGCTGCTCGACATCGAGGTCGAAAGCAGCGACTCTTCTTCCATCCGCAATCCCTACCTTCGCCGAAAAGTGTTCGCCGAATTACGCTCGTTGGGTGAGATTTCAGCAATAGCGCAGCGAGCGGCGCAATTGATACGCAGCATGACGGGCTACGACCGGGTGATGCTTTACCGGTTCGATGAGTCGTGGAACGGTGAAGTGATAGGCGAGGCGATGATCGACGGCATCGTCTCCTACCTGGGCCTCAATTACCCAGCCACGGATATTCCCACGCAATCACGTGAATTGCTTTCCTCGGGGGATGTCCGGCTGATTCCTGATGTCCTGTATGACCCCTCGGCACTGATCGCGCAGACGGATCAGCCCATCGATCTTGGGCCGTCGTGCTTGCGCAGTGTTTCGCCCATGCACATCGAATACCTGCGGAACATGCAAGTCCGCGCAACGCTCGTCAGATCGCTGAGCGTCGATGGCCGTCTCTGGGGACTCGTCTCCTGTCAGCACCTGAATGAACCGAAGTATTTCTGTTCGTCCCATCGTGATGCGCTCGGCTGGCTGTTCGAAGACTTGGCGTCACTCATTGAAACGACTCTGATGCGGCTACGCCGGGCCCGGGAATATGGCCTCAGTGCGCGACGACGCGATTTGGTCGACGCAGTGCGCAAGGCGGATCTGAAGGCGCTCATCCACCCCGCGCAGAGCGATACGCTGCTGGGCGTGGTCGCCGCGGATGGATTTGCCTTGATCGCGAAAGATACCGTTCTGACGACCGGGAAAACGCCATCGAAGGAGCGAATACTCAGTCTGCAAAGTCGGCGTCGGGCACGCGAAAGCACGCCGGCGTTGTACGCGTCGAACGCCTTGTGCCGGGACCTGCAGCTGGAGGATGTGGGCGACTCCGTAGCCGGTGCGGTATTCGTCTCGCTTGCCTACGATTCGCGGGTCACGTTGATCTGGTTTCGCACCGAACGCGAGCACACCGTGCGGTGGGGAGGCGATCCGGAGCATATGCGTATTGCGGATGCTAACGGGCGTCTCTCGCCGCGCAAGTCATTTGCACAGTTCAAGCAGGCGGTGAGAGGCCAAAGCCTGCCATGGAGTTCGGACGAGATCGATTCCGCGGCGGAACTCGGTTCCTTGATCGAGATCGAGGCCCTTCGGGAGCGGGAGGCATTTGCCCAAACCATACTGAATTCCAGTCCATTACAGATGGCCGTGCTGAATACCCAAGGGGTGATCGTGTCGGTGAACGACGCGTGGAACCGGTATACAGCCGCGCACTCGGTACCCGGCGCGCCCTTGCCTGCAATCGGCCTGCACTACCCCGACGCCATCGAGACCCTCGCCGGAAAGCCCCGGGGCGAGGACGCGGCGCGGGGCTGGGCCGGCATCAAGAGCGTGCTTTACAAGGCGCGCACCCATTTCACGCTCGACTATTCCTCCGATTCCCGCGATGAGCATCGCTGGTTGCGCATGACCGTCTTTCCGATGCTTGCACCTCTCGAAGGTGCGGTGGTCGCTCATGAGGACATCACTGAACGCAAGCTCAATGATCTGGAACTGGAGAATTATCGGCATCGCCTGGAAACACTCGTCGACGAACGCACGGCCGAGCTCGCGAAGGCCAATGCGGCGGCTGCAGCCGCTCACCGTGCCAATATCGAGCGACTGAACGCCGAGCGGGAGGCGAAGATACGATCGAGCAAGCTCGAGGCGATGGGTACTTTGGCGGCGGGCATCGCCCACGATTTCAACAACATCTTGGCCGGTATCGTCGCTTACGCGGAACTGGTCGACGATGAAGTAGCCAGCGGCTCTGAAGCAAAGAACAATGTGGCCAACATCATGAAAGGTTGCTTTCGTGCCCGCGATCTGGTCGTGCGGATGCTCGATTTCGCGCGCGAACGGCCGGGCGATCTGGTTCCCGTGAACATCGATTTTCAAGTCCGGGAAGCGCTCGCCTTGTTACGAGCCTCGTTGCCGCCATCGATCGAGCTGGATCTTCAGAGCAGCGTAGCGGAGAGCGCCACCAAGATTTTGGCCGACCGCACGCAGATCATGCAAATCGTGATGAACCTTTGCATCAACGCCGCCCATGCAATGGAAAATCACGGCACCATCGGCATTTGCGTCGATTCCGCCGCGGCTGGAATCTGCATCACGGTGGCTGATACCGGTGCCGGCATGACCCCCGACGTGATGGAGCGGATCTACGATCCATTCTTCACCACCAAGGCGCCCGGCGAAGGCAGCGGACTTGGACTCTCCGTGGTGTACGGCATCGTGCAGGCCATGAACGGCGAGATCAAGGTCCAAAGCAACATTGAAGGCGCCGGCCACGGCACGCAGTTTCGCGTGTTCTTGCCGCATCTCAGCGCTGTCGCCACGCATTGACGCGGTGGCTCCCCGCTACTCGAACCGCTTATGCAAGAGCTCCAAGATCTCGTGGGTGGTGGCGTTCTGACCCAGTCTGGGAAAGATCCGGGTCACGGAATGATTGTGAGAGTCAAGATCAAGATCGGTCATCGCATCCACGGCGAGCGCGACGTGGAATCCGAGCTCATGCGCGTGGCGCGCAGTCGACTCGACGCCGAAACTGGTCGCAACGCCGGCAAGGACGACCTGGGTCACGCCGCGTTCCTTGAGATGCGCGTAAAGATTCGTGTCGGTGAAGGCCCCCCAGGTGTTCTTGGTCACCAAGAGATCTTCCGGCTGTGGGGTCAACTCCGGAATAAGATGGACCCAGTCCGCCGGCCGCTCCGTGCTGCTGATCGGCCGTTCGGTGCGCCCCGGCGCGCCGCCGGCCACAGTCACGAGCACCACGGGCAGGCCATGACGCCGAAAAGCGGCCGCCAAGGCGCTCGCGTGTGCCACCACTTCGTCGATTGGATGAGCGGTCGGATAAGAGACTATGCCCTTCTGCAGATCGATGATGACGAGTGCAGTATTTCGGTCCAGAGGAGTGATTGCCATATATGGGTTCCTCGAGCGTCAGTCGACGATTTGCCGCAGCAGAGCCGCCGCCCGTTCGAGCCGGTGTAAAGCCCTGGGGCGTAAATCAAGTGTTTGTACCAATCTCGTCCTGGTAGACCGCGAGCGTCCAGCAACGTTCCTTCCATTCCGCGCGCCAGGCATTATGGATTACCGCTCGATCTCCCGGACGAGTCGGAACCCCAGGGCGCTGCTGCGATAATCCGGCGGGAAGCGATCGCGGTAATCAAGCCGCACAGAGGAGGGCGGGCTGAACCAAGAGGCACCTCGAACCTCATGCCGCGAGCAGTCACCGTCGAGCCAGGCGGATCCGTCGATCGGTGCCGCCGCGTAAGTGTCGTGCCAGCAGTCCTCTGTCCATTGCAGAACATTGCCGAGCATATCGTTGAGTCCGAATGAGTTGGGCCTGAACGCCCCCGCGGGTGCCGTGTTCACAAACCCGTCGTCGCAAGGGAACACCGTCGACCCGGGATAACGGCGCGCCGCACTGGCATCCGCCACGTTCGCGCTCGCGCAGGCAGCGCGGTCCTCCGACCCCCAAGGCCGCGGGTTGTCGGTGCCGGCGCGAGCGGCATATTCCCATTCCGAGGCGCTCGGCAGCCGGTAGTGATGACCGGTCTTGGCCGACAACCACTTCGCATAGGCTTCGGCATCGTTCCACGACACGCAGGTGACCGGTTCGTCGCTGGTTTGCGAGAACCCGGGGCGATCCCAGCCCAAGTCCGGGTGGGTCTTCCACTTGCCATCATAGGTGTCGCAACCGCGCATGACACGACCGGTGGCTGTGATGAACTGTCGGAAGTCTTCGATGGTCACCGGCTTCGTCGACATCGCGATTGGACGGCGCACGGCCACCCAATGCACCAGGTGTGCCGAGGAGTAACCGGTAGCGGAGCCTTGTTTGAACCGACCATCGGGCAGCACCTTCATCTCCGGACAGGTTGGGCAGTCGCGAATGACAGTACCGGGAGGAGGCGGTGGACCGGCTGTCGGCGGCGCAGGTGCTTGGGTTGAATGGAAGGTTGTATGGTACGTGTACTGCCCGACGAGGGCCGCGAACAGCGCCGCCGCGACAAGCCAACCGAGGGTGCGGCGGAGTGGTCGTGTCGGCCGAACGATGCGACCAGCGGAAGGCGACGCTCGCAGCGTTGGGGCCGTCTGGGCCGGTTGCGCCGAGGGGGCTCGTTGGGCTGACGGCGCTGCTGCCGCAGGCGGCGCCGGCTGGGGCGGCGGCGCCGGCCGCGCCGCCGGCGCTCGCGCTGCCAGCAAATCTGAGCCGGCGACCGCGGTCGCTTCGACGCGCATCGTCTTCCGAGCCATGATCTTGGCGTCGCGTTCGGCGAGGGCCTTCTGCATCTGCTCGAGTGAGGCGTCTCGTTCGGCGAGTGCGTTCTGCGCCTCACGGAGCTTGGCCTGCTCCATTTGCAGGGCGGCCCGGACGGTGTCCAGTTCCACCGTGGATGCAGTGGTTCGTTCCGCCGTCTGCTTCGAACGCGTCTCGAGCGCGCTCGCCAAGATCCTACGCTCCCGTGTCAGTCCTTCGATTCTGCCGTCGCGTTCGGCGAGTGCCTGTCGCATCTGTTCCAGCATGGCATCGCGATCGGCCAGCAATTCCCTGGCGCTCCGCAGCTCTGCCTGAAGCTGCTCTGTCTCTCGGAGCGCCGCCTCTTCACGCAGCGCCGCCTTGCGCAGCGCGAGGTCCGCCGCAATGCTTTGCGCCGATGGGGCCTCGGGCACGACGCCCGCTGCAGCCGACGCACCGGTGGGCTCATCCGCGGCAAGTGTGGTCGCGCTCTCGGGTGCCGATTCTTTTTCGATCTCCTCGAGCAACAAAACCTCGAGACGTGCATATTCGGGCAACCGCTCCTGCGATTCCCGGCGCCGAAGGACCGCCAAGAGCTCCTTCGCCGATGTGCCCATGGCGAGCAGTCGCCTAAGCCGCGAAATGACGTCGGGGTAGTTGATACCTCGAGTCTCGAACGCGCGCAGAACCTTTTCGAAGTTTCGAGCCGCAGGGGATGTCATGGATGTCGTTTGACCGAGAGACTCATGTCGCGGCTATTTGTCCGCCGCGGATGGCACATGCGCATTCACGTCAGCCGCAATCACCGCCGGGTCGGCGGCGGCGGCTTGATAGGATTTCGACCAGGTGACCGTGCCATCGGCCACTTTCGCGATTTTGACCGTGAAGACGTCGTGCCCTTCGGCCGGCTCGACCAGTCCCCACAGTACGTATTGCGCGTGGATCGTTCTACCCCGTTCCAAGGCCGCGCCCAGTTCATGCGATGCCAAGGGCTCCTGCGCAACCCCGATGGCGCCGTGATGCGCGAGATTCACCTTGCCGTAGGCCATGGCGAATGCGGAATCAGCTAGTTTTTGCCCTGCCGCGTCACCCTCCGGAGCGCCGAAGGGCACGGCAAGGATCGGGCTGTGGGTATCGTCCGCATCATCGGAATCGTCGGCAATCTCCTTGGCGATCTGTGATCCCAATTTCGCGAGGTCGCCCTTGTTGGGAAGGTCTTTCGTATTGGGCACGATCACTTTCGGCTTCTCCACCTTCGTGGGCGTCGCATCGCCCGACTTGCCATGATCCGACGAATCACAGCGAGAGGCCAGCGAGCCAAAGAACCACAGATAGGCGAGAATCCGAACCCAGCGCGGCAGGCGCTTGAATTGTACCCAGAGGGCTTGACTTGCCCAGACGACGACATCGAAACAGTACTGTAGGGGACGTCCGGGTTCCTCCCGCGGAAATTGTCGCGTCGTCCGTGGCGCCGCGCCGGACGGAGGTTTTGCCGCGCCGCCTGGCGACTTCCGGTCTGCGTCGGGGGCGCCGGCGTTGCTGTCGGCGAGTCGTCGACACATCGACTCAAGAGCCGGGGTCGGCGCTCCTCCGGGGACCTTGAGCCACTGCACCTGGAGAAACTTCTCGGGAACTCGCGCCGTGGTCTGGTTGGTATCATCGATGACCAGGGGCAGCAGGAAGGGATGGTCATCGGCCATGTCGAGCGTGCGCTCGACCGCCAGGCGCCATTCGCGCCTGAAATAACCCTCGAGGCGGGCCTCCGTCCGCGCCGACACCAGCGGCATGAAATAGTCGCATTCGCGGATCTGCCGGCGAATCTTTTGATCCCAGGCCTCGCCGCCGCCGAGTTCACTCTCGTCGTACCAAACATCGAGTCCGTAGGCGGGTAGCGCATCGCGGAGCAGGCGGGCGGCCGGCCGATCCTCCGACGCATAGCTCAAGAATACCGATGGTCGAGCGCCCGCCATCATCGTCTGGTCAATCCCATCGGCCCCTCCAGCAGAGCTAGCATGCGACCCTGATCGATCTCGAAATCCTCAACCGAGTCCTCATCCCCATGAAAATCATGTATCAGCGCATAGTGCTCGAGGCCGATCCGCCGGGCCATGGTGTAAAAATACTCCCCGGGGCTGCGCTCTGGATAGAACACCAGAACCTTCGCCTGAGTTGCAAAGACCATACCCCCAAATGCTGCGCCATGTGGACCGGCGATCACCTCGGCGCGCTGAAACAAGCTGACTTGGTCGCGTAGACTCAGCGTCTCCGGCCGGACGGCCGTGAAACCGTAGCCGCGCAACGTTTCCATGATTGCATTTTCATTGCTGACCCGCCGCCGCCGGGCCCCCGCGCGGGAAAGATAGAGTCGCAGTTCCGGGGCGGCGTAGGTCGGGAGATCCAAGGCCCGGGTGATGCGATGCCGGATCTCGGCATAGTAATCCTCGGCCAGGTAGCCGTTGCAGCGCCCTGAAAGATACGAGGGCAGAATGAAACGTTCAGCTCTGATCCAGGTCTTCGCAGGCACGAATTCCAGCGTCATGTTGGGCGGCATCATCAATGCGAGCAACTCACGCTGAAAGCCGCCCAGGTTATCGCCCGCCAGCAAGGTCAGAGGTTGATTACCGATGTATTTTTCGAGCAGCAGCAGCTGCGGCAGGCAGTCGGCCAGCCAATGCCAGAAATTGTAGGCATCGATTCGCTGAATGCTCGACACGAGGTCCGCGCGGCGGGTAAATCGCAATGGACGGATGCTTCGGTACGCCTCGCTGAGATGAAACCGGTGCGGCAGCAGAATCGAATCGCCGAACACCTTGAACTCCTCGTTCGCCACAAGGCCGGTCGCGGGGTAGTAGAACGCCGGTGATAATTCGCAGACGAAGGCTTCGGCCAGAGTCACCACGCCGGATTTGTAGTTGCTACAGGCGCGGAGGAACTCTTCGTCGCCGGGTTTGGCGATGTTCACGCTCTCGGCGGCGTGCATGATTCTGTAGTCACGCACGGGCTCGCCACGTTGGTCTTTAACCCAGATCACGTCCATGACCCGGAGTCGTTTCAGACCGACCAGATCGAAGGGTCGCGAGAGATACTTCCAGGCGGTGCGCAGCGCGCGACGCGCCCACCACCGCAATTTCGGGGCGACGCCATCCGGGGCGACCTTGAGTCCAAAACCGTAAGGGTGTTGCATGGGAAGGGTCAGGCGAGCAGGCGCCTTCGATAGAAGTCCAACAGCCGGAAGGCATACTCCTCGGGGACGACCTGCGCATAGTCGCCGTGGTGAGCGTGTGGCACGATCCACAGCTCCTTCGGGCTGCCCGCGGCGGCGTGCAGCTGAGTCGTCATGGCTGGACGTACCGCCCGATCCGCCTCGCCGCCGATGATGAATACCGCACGCGGCGCAATCTTGCCAATGACATCCTTCGGCATCATATCCAAGGGCATTCCCGAGGCGCGCAGCGCCCAATAGGTGGGGAGCTGGCTGAGCAGTCCCCACCGGCTGGAGGATAGCCAATTCTGCTCAACCACGTCGGTCGGACAGGCGGCGAGCGTCAGCGCCCGGAGGTCAGCGCAGAGCACCGCCGCCTGGGTCAGCACATAGGCGCCCATCGACAGACCAAAGCCGCCGATCCGACTGCCATCGACCTCCGGTCGGTCGCGCAGCCACTCGACCGCCGCGATGATGGCACGGCGCTCCGGCACCCCCCAGTATGATCGACCTTCGCTCTGGCCTTGGCCGGGCAAATCAATTGGCAACACCCCAAAGCCTCCGGCCGCGAGCAGTCGGGTCTCCGCCAACAGGGACGACCGATCGGCGCCCGTCCCATGCACCAACACCACGGCGGCGGTGTTACGTGAGGGTACATACCAGGCAGCCAGACGGGGTTCGCCCAGCCGGGCAACGTCGACCTCTACCAGCCCAGCGATCAGGGTCCGCTCCGGATGAAGCGAGATCTCGCTTGGCGGCCAGCGAATGAAATCTGAGCGCTCGCCCCGATAACTTGCCACCGCCACACGCAATGCGGCCAGCGCGCCGAGTGCCAAAACGGCTGCGGCGGCGTAAGGTAAACTCCTCAGCGCGCCAATGAACATGGCATTGCTCTCCTTTCAGTAAATTGTCGCGCTTGGGCTCGTAGTATGAGGTTTTTGGGGCGCTGCGGCATTATGCGGATATCTTGAAGTTCCCGGCGCTCTCGCCGACCGCGTGGGTCACGGCAAAAACCGTCTTCTCGCAGGTCTTCGCCATCCTGTTGTTCGCCATCCAGGCCCCCGTCCTCGGGCCGCGTGCGTTCGGCCTCATTTCCATTGTCATGGTGTTCGTCGGGTTCTGCGAGGTCGTGCTGGGCGAGGCCGTGTCGGAAGCGTTGATCTCGATTCGCAAGATCGAACCCAGACATTTCGACACCATGAACACGCTCATCGTGCTGGTATCGATCGTCTGTGGACTCGCAGCGTTCGGTGGTGCGGCCGCCGCGGCACGGGTGTTCGGCGATGCCGAGCTTGCGCCGATCCTGCGCACGATGGCGTTGCTGCCGGTCATCTCATCACTGGCGGCGGCGCCAACGGCGGCGACCAAGCGCGAGATGCAGTTCCGGCCCCTGGCTTTGCGGTCAATGGCGAGCCTGCTCATCGGCGGCGTGGTCGGCCTCATCTTGACTCTCACCGGCTTCGGCGTGTGGGCTCTGGTCTGGCAGGCGCTGGTCACCCGGTTGATAGCAACCATCGTGCTCTGGCTCGCCGTACCGCTCCGGCTGGGATTCGGCTTCTCGGCCGATAGTTTCCGCGAATTGTGGCGATATGCGCTACCTACATTGTTGTCGCGGACATTGAGTTGGGGAAGCGGACAGTTTCCACGCTTGATTTTTGGACTCTACCTCGGACCCACCGATCTCGGTCTGTTCGGTCTCGCGAGCCGGCTGTGCGATATCCTGCTCGATGTGACCCTGGTGCCGCGCTATGTGGTGGCGCGGGTGGAGTTGCGTCAGTTTGCCGGCGATTCGCATCGCCTCGAGGCTGCCGCGCGTCAGGTTCTCATCAATATGAGCGGGCTCGCCTTTCCCCTCTGCGTCGGCGGTGCGGCAGTCGCTCCCACGTTGTTCCATGCCTGGCTCGATGCGCGCTGGTACGGCGGAATCATTCCGGCCGAACTGATGATGCTCTTGTCCATCCCGTTCGTCACCCAGTACTGCGCAGGCGCCATGCTGCTGGCCTTCAATCAACAATCATCGGAGGCATGGCTGTCGCTGGTGCAGACCGTCGTCACGCTGGTGCTGGTGATCGCCTTCGCGCCCTTCGGTCTGATCGCGGCGACGACCGCCTTCGCCTTACGGCCGCTGCTGTCGCTGCCTCTGTCGGTCCGGGTGGTACGACAACGATGCGCTGTGTCGGCGCGATTGTTTTACGAGGCACAGCGACCGACGTTGATGGCCGCCGTCGTCATGGGTGTCGTTGTCACCGGCGTACGACTCGCCTTGCAACCCTGGCTGCCAAGTGTCGTGCTGCTCCCCGTGTTGGTCGCGTTGGGGGCCGGCTGCTACGCACTGCTGATGTCGATGTTGCTGCCGGACTTTCTGCGCCAATTCCTGGCGCGTTTCGGCGCACGGTGATTTTCGCCTTCAGGGGACCCGGGGTACGAAAAATTCGTTGTAGCCGACGATCCGGTCCGTCTCAATCTCGATCAGATCGACGAATTCGGTGGGAACGGTCACGCCGGTGATCTTCGAATAAATATCCGCGCGCCAATGAGCCGTCGCACGATGCCCCTCGAAGACGAACGATAGTAACTGGTAGTTCGTGACCCGAAATACCTTGATGAGCATGGACAACCAGGGTCGGAAGCCGGCGAGGTCGACTGCGGCGATCGAGATGGGTTTGTCGGCGCTCGCGCCGGCGATGCGGTAGTCACCGGTTTCGGCGAACAGCCGGCACATGGCGGGAAGATCGCCCGCCACACGAGCCGCATGCAGGTCCCTGATAATGTCGTTGGCGACGCTGCGCTGCGTCATGATACTGACTCCTGATCGTCAACCACACCGATCCTAGCATGCATGTGCTCGGCTGGCTTATTCGCGAATGCGCTGCGAATGTCGTTCCCGATACGCAACATCGCCGTCGCGGCATACGGGATCATTTTACCCAATCCATAGAACAGATGGATCATGCCCGGGTGGCAGTGATGCTGCGCCGGAAAACCCCCGTCCTTCAGTCGCTCAAAGTAGTGCCGACCCTCATCGCACAACGGGTCGTATTCGGCGGTATGAATCACCGTCGGCGGCAATCCGCTGAGATCAGCCGCCCGCAGCGGCGAGATTCGAGGGTCTGCGGGGTCGATGTCGGCCGGTAGGTAGTGCAATAAATCGTGCTCGAGCGTTGCCTGATCGACTAGGTAGCCCGATCCGAAACTGACGCGCGACTCAGTCATAAGACTGTAGTCCAAAATGGGGCAAAGAAGAAGTTGCAGGGCGAGGCGGGGCATATCGTGCCCAGGGCTATCGCCCCCCAGGCCCTGCCGCCCCCGCCGATGGCGGCCCGCAAGCAGCTGGCAGCAGACCGCGGCAAGCGTACCCCCCGCGGAATCCCCGCACAGCCCAAGACGCGTCGCGTCGATGCCGAAATCCTGCGCCTGCGCCCAGACGTGGTGGATGGCCGCCATGGCGTCATCGATGGCGCAGGGGAAACGATGCTCGGGTCCCAGCCGATAGCCCACTGACACCACCCGACAGCCGCCGGCATTCGCGAGAGCCCGCGCAATCGCATCGTGAGTTTCGATCGAACCGGCGACGAGTCCCCCGCCGTGAAGATAGACGAGGCCAGGAAGGGTGCCGGGAGGGGCATCGATCGGCGTGTAGACGCGTAAGCCGACGGCGTCCAGCGGCTTCGGCAGACGACGATCGCTGATCTGGCCGATTGGTATGTCGGAGCGACCCAATTCCATCAGACCGGCGAGTGAGGCCCGCCGTTGGTCCACGCTTGCTTGCAACGCGTTCGGTGAATTACCAGCGGCGATGATCGCCAACAAGCGGGCGACGCGCGGATCGAGCGCCATGACGCGGCCCTGGACGACTCCTCGCCTTTACCTCAAAGCGCCAGAGCCCGGCGAGTCACCGTGGGCCAGTCAGCGAGGTCGAGACCATGCACCGCAAATAGTGCAACCGTGAGCCGGTCGATGCCGAAGGCGACGCAACTCGTGTGCGCCAGCTCGCCACGGTCATCGCGAATACCCCAGACATTGCCGAAATGTTCCCGATGATAGTTGAAACTCATGCACGCCGTCGGCGAGGCGCCGGGGTAGAAGGGAATCAGCATTTCGAATTTCAGCGCCTGCTGACGTTGGCTCACGGCCATGATCTGGCCGACGCGACCAAAGAAGGGATCATTGGCCACGTCGAGTGTGTACGGCAGACCAAGATCCGCGCCGATGGCCGGGGCCCGGGACATCCAGCTTTCACGAAATTCGACGATGGCGTCGGGTGAACCGATCCGCACGAATTCGCGCATCCTGAAGGACTGCAGACGGTCGAGGCTGCGCGACGGCTCATGCCGGAACACATCGGCCTCGATGTCGAATTGCAGCCCGTCGCCGGGCAGCACTCCGCGTGCCGCGACAATGGGATATATGGGGTAACAGGCCGCCGGCGACAGCACCAGATCGGATGCGCTGAGCGCGCTCGTCCAGCCACCCTCGACGTCGGTCTTCTCAACGGCCGAGCGGATCGAAGCCTCCGAGCCATGCAGGGCACACACGCAGCCGAGCAGATTCGGAAAGCTCTTGAGATAGCCTGACTTTTCGAGCTGAGTGCGGCTCATCACGGGCGGGAAACGCATGATCTCGGCCCGTGGATCACGCAACCCCGAGATGTACGCCTCGAGTCGGTCGCGAACGGTGACATATTTTTCAGTGCGCGCGTAGACGCCGTCCACACCCATGGACTTGAACAGAGCGGCGGACAGCGGCGCGAGCGGGTCGGGGGGGGTATTGGGGATGCTCGACATGGATTCAGCCCACCAGCGAAGTCGGTAGCGGCGCCATCAGCGAGGCCGTACCCAAGTTCGCTAGAATACGATCGTTGTTGATCATCAGCGGTGCCGAGAGCACATCGCGCAAGTGCCGGCCGATGCTGAATTCCGTGTCATTTCGATAGCCCGACAGTCCGCAGGCACGTACCGCGCAGAGCACGGTGGCGAGCGCCAGCTCCGAGGCTTGCACCTTCGTCAAGGTGATCATGGATTGAAATTCCATGCTCGACAGCGCTTTTTCGTCCCCAGCGGCCGCTTGATAGGAGTGCAAGCTGGAATTCAAAACGCCACGCAGGGTTCTGAGCGTGGACACGGCCTGGGTAAAGTGCGGTACCCCCGGAGGTAGCTGACCGCCCGATTGTCGCATCGCATGGCGTATAAATGCCTGCGCCTTGGATGTGGCCGCGGTGGCGATGCCGGCCCACACTCCCCCCCAAAGCAGATGCGCGTAGGGGACCATGCTCTGGGAGTGAATTTTTTCGTAGGGCTCGGCCATGATCTGCTCGGCGGAAGCCTCGGCGAGCAGGGTGAACCCTTCGCTGTGTGTACCGCGCATGCCGAGCGTATTCCAGCCTTGCAAGCGTTCCAGTGTGTAGTCGCTCTTCAGCAGCACCAGCAACACTTGGTCGGAGGCGGAGGCATCGGCTGAACGTCGCGCGGTGGTGACGATCCCGTCCGCTTCGCGCGCATAGGAAATAACCGTTGCCTTGCGGTGCAGGCTCACACGATCTTCCCGGCGTTCGACCGGCGCTTCGCTCGATCGCACATTGCCGCCCGCCTGACCTTCGGTGGTCGACGATGCCATCAGCAGTTGTTCGCGCGCCACACGCCGCAGTATGTTCTCCAGCGTCGCATTGCCATGGGTATGGTGCACGATGCACGCCATCTTGATCTGATGCATGGCATAGATCAGTGCCGTTGAGGAACAAGATTGACCCAGCAGGTAGCAGACATCGAGGATCTGAGCGATGCTCGCGCCTTCGCCATCCAGCGATTGTGGGACCATGATCCCCAGCAGCCGCTGACGACGGAGCTCCGCAAAAGATTCGGCGGGGAAACGACCCTCAGCGTCGACGGCCGCCGCATTCGCCGCCGCGACCTGCGCCGCAGCTCGCGCGCGGGTCGTCAGGTCCGTTGTCTTGCTCGTCAACGTGTGTACGCTACCCAGAGCCGCTCTTACTGGTTCAGTTGCTGCACTCATATCGTCCTCGAGGTCATGGACATTCAGGGAAACGCCTTAGGAAATGTATACTGTCACCAAAGCGCGACATGGTAGTGGAATTTTTACCAGGAATATCGATCAATGCACAATGGTTGGACAATATGGAAAATGAAGGTATGACGGGTGCGGACGCGGCACTCCCAACAGACCGGCTCATCAAACTCGTCCGCCAACTTCTCGATCCCAGCGTCGCCTCGATCGAACCTTTCCCGGTCGATCGGCAACTCAGCGACATTGGCTTGAGTTCGCTGAAAATGGTCAATCTAATGCTCGCCGTGGAGTTGGAATTCGACATCATGATTCCGCAAGCGGAGATCACTCCTGAAAATTTCTACAGCGTCGCCGCGATCGCGAAGCTGTTGGAACGAACGCTCCCGCCGGCCTCGCCGAGCGGCGCCTGAGGTAAACCGCGAGTCTACTATTGCGATGCCGCATAGTCATTAAGCGCGGCCACCAACTCGTCCACGTCGGCAGCGCTCGTTTCGCCATGCGTGACACAGATGCGCACCACGTCGCGCCCTTCGAAACTCGTCGGCGCAACCCAGGCCCGGCCCGATGCCACGACCTGCCGCACCAGCGAACGCACAGCCTCGGAGCCGGCCGGCGGCAGCACGTCGAGAACCGCGAGGCCCGAGGCGTTGGCCACCGACCAGCCTCGCTCAAGCAGTCTCTGCTTGATGAGATCGACCACCTCGACGGAGCGCTCGACGTGCGCCGCCAACCCCTCCCAGCCGGCGACGCTCAAGGCCAAGAACAATCTCAGCCCGATAAATCGGCGCGACCATTGGACGCTGTTGAGATAGGGATCGATCCCGGAGACGCTGGAAGGCATGAAGCTCGTCGAACAATGAAATGCCTCGGACAACAAGCTGCCGTGCGTGGTGATGAACATCGCGCAGCCCATCGTCGTCGCCAGCCACTTGTGCGCATCGATGGTGATGGAATCGGCTTTCTCGATACCCCGCAGCAGGCCCCGCAGGCGTTCTGAGGCGAGGGCCGCACCGCCCCAGGCCGCATCGACGTGATACCACATACCTTCGGCGCGCGCGATCTCGGCGCAGACGGAGAGGGGATCCACCATGCCGCCGCCGGTGGTACCGGCGGTGGCAACCACCATGATGGGCACGGCGCCCAGGGCTCGATCCTCGGCGATCATACGGCGCAGCGCCTCGGGGTCGAGCTGGCCCCGGCCATCGGTATTCACGAGGCGCAGCGCCGCCCGTCCCACGCCCGCTTGATGCGCAATCTTCAGCCAGGCGATGTGGCACTCGCGCGAGGTATAAAATCGCAACGGGCCTTGATAAGCCTGGGTCCCGCGGGTGGCGAACTCTGGGTGGCCTTTGGTCAACGCGCAGATCAAGGCGGTGTAATTCGCTTCGGAGCCGCCGGTCGCAAAATGACCCGAGACGGCATCGGCGAGACCCGCGCGACGGCCCACCGCGCGAATCACATGCGACTCGAGTTCAACCGGTACCGGAGAGGATGCGGAACTCGCCAGCTGCGGATTGAACAGACTCGCGATGCGGTCGGCGCATTGAGCGGGGAATGTGGCGGCGGGATTGAACAGGCCGAAGTAGCGGGGATTGCCCATCTGCACCAAGCCGGTCTGCATGCGTTCGATCGTCCAGGAAAGCACCTCCTGCAACTCGCGCGGCTGGTTGAAATCCTGCGCTGCGAGTTCGTCGCGGAACTTCGTGATGTCGATTGTCGGTGTGACCGGACCTGTCTGAACGCGGCTCGACGCCTCGATCAGGGCCGTCGTCAGCCAGTCGTCGATGCGACGGCGTTCGGCGGCAGCGGGGAACAGCGCCGGCGGCGCCGCCTGCAAATTCTTCCGACTCATGAGCGGACGGCCTCGACCAGAGCCTGATCCAGATCCTCCAAGATGTCATCGATGTGCTCAATACCGACGCTCAGGCGGATGCTGCCGGGCCCCACGCCCGCCGCCAGTTGCTGGGCAGGACTCATTTGCCGGTGGGTGGTGGAGGCGGGATGACAGGCGAGCGATTTTGCATCGCCGAGATTCACCAGGCGCTTGAAAAGCTTCAATGCGTCGTAGAAACGCATGCCGGCCTCCAGGCCGCCGCGAATTTCAAATGTCAGCAGCGAGCAGGCCTTGCCGCCTTGGTATTTTTGCATCAGCGAATAGTAGGGACTGTCCGAGAAACCAGCATAGTTCACCGCTTCGACCCGTGGGTTCGCTTTGAGAAACTCCGCCACCGCGCGGGCGTTCGCGACGTGCCGGTCGATCCGCAGAGCCACGGTCTCGATACCCTGAAGCAACAGGAAGGCACTCATCGGCGAGAGCACCGCGCCCATTGTGCGCTGATAAACGCTGCGGCAGCGGCCGATGAACGCGGCGGTGCCATAGTGCTGCGTGTAGATCAAACCATGGTACGACTCGTCCGCCCGCGTGAACTGAGGGTATCGGTCGGCGTATGTGTCCCAAGGGAAGCCGCCGATATCCACCACGATGCCGCCGAGTGTCGTGCCATGCCCGCCCATGAACTTGGTCAGAGAGTGGATCACCACATCCGCGCCGTACTCCGCGGGTCGGGTGAGCATCGGCGTCGCCACCGTGTTGTCCACCAACAAGGGCATGCCGTGGCGATGCGCCACCTCGGCGAGCGCCTCGAGGTCGCAAACGTTACCGGCCGGATTACCGACGGTTTCACAAAAGAGCGCCCGGGTATCGTCGTCGATCAATGCCTCCATATCGGCGGCACGGTCCGATCGCGCGAATTTCACGCCGACTCCGAGCCGCGGCAGGATGTGCGCGAACAGTGTGTGCGTGGTGCCGTAAAGTTGCGGTACGGAGACGATATTGCGACCCATCTCGGTGACGTTCAGTGCCGCGTAGTAGAGCGCACCCTGACCTGAAGCAACACTTAGCGCACCGACGCCGCCCTCCAATGCTGCGACACGGTCTTCCAGCACGTCGGTGGTGGGATTGCTGATGCGCGAGTACCGGTAGCCGTCGACTTCCAGATTGAACAGCGCAGCACCGTGTTGCGCGCTGTCGAACGAGTAGGCGGCTGTCTGGTAGATCGGGACGGCGACGGCCTTGGTGGCAGGGTCCGAGTCGAAGCCACCATGGATCGCGATTGTTTCTCGTTTCATGGTGAGCCGGTGGTTCCCGCGGGTAAGGAACATCCGTTCTGTCTGAACATAGTTCGGCGATTGCTAGGTGAGTGGCTCTGCGCTTGGCGGGTACGCGCGCTGCAGATCATTGCATCGTTCCTCGAAGCATGGGTTGGTAAATCTCGGGAGTGTGACGTGGGTCTCAAAACCTCAAGGCGAGTTGTTGCCCGCGGGACGAACGCCCGCCTTGGTTATCGCAATAATGCCGCCTGGGTAACATTATTGCTTCCGCGCTGACATAGCAGACTGGGGTCGATAACGGTATACTTTTTTACCGTATGGCGCCACACGAAATTGCAACACGATAAGAGTCCTTAAGTTCATGACCGTGTCCTACATATTGGACGATTATGACGTGGATGGATTCCTGCGGCAGGCCATTGCCTTTGGAAGCGAGAATTTCGGCTACGTGGTCACTCCGAACGTGGATCATCTGATTCGCTTCCATGATGAGCCTCGATTCCGCGAATGCTATGCCGATGCCTCTTATGTGTTGCTCGACAGCCGGTTCTTGTCGCTCATCTTCCGTCTCGTCAAAACGCTGCGAGTCCGCGTCTGCACGGGCAGCGACCTGACCGCTCGATTATTCGGACATGCGATCGCACGCGAAGACCGGATCGTGTTGATCGGCGGTAATGCTGAGCAGGCGTCATGGCTTGTCGCGCATTATGGCCTGAAGGATTTGCGCCATCTAAATCCGCCGATGGGTTTCATTGATGATCCGCAAGCGGTTGAGAATTGCGTCGAGTTCATCGAGTCATGCAGCCCGTTTCGGTTTTGTTTTCTGGCGGTGGGCGCGCCCCAACAGGAAATGCTCGCGCGCATGCTCAAGGTGCGCGGCAAAGCGCGCGGTCTCGCGCTTTGCATCGGCGCGTCGATCAATTTTCTGACCGGTGTGGAGCGGCGCGCACCCCTGTGGATGCAGCGAATCGGCATGGAATGGCTGTACCGCCTGGTGCATGACCCGGTTCGCCTCGCGAAACGCTATCTGGTCCGGGGACCGCGGATTTTTTCCCTGCTGCCCCTCGCGGAAGTCAAGATTCGCCGGGCGGCCACCCAACCCGCCCTGACTACGACGGTCGCTGTTACCGAAACTCCAGAATCGATCTGATGGTCGCGAGCAGGCGGGTTGCATGACCTTACCAACACCGTGAGGGATAAGCCGCGGATCAGCATCTGCATTGCAACCTATCGCCGCGCTGAACGATTGCAGGCGCTGCTCGACGATGTCGCAACGCAAGACCTCTTGCCGCAGCAGGTCGTCGTGGTCGACAACGAAGCGGGCGGCGGCGCACGCGCGGTGGTCGAGAAATTCCGCGCTCGCGTCGCCTTTGTGGTGGATTATGCCGTGCAGCCGGTACCAAGCATCGCTGTGACCCGCAACCTGACGGTTGAACTCGCCCGCGAAGAATGGCTCGCATTCATCGACGACGATGAACGGGCGCCACGCGATTGGTTGCGGCAATTGCTCGAAGCCGCCGAAACCTTCAAGGCCGATGGGGTCCTGGCGCCCGTGGAGCCCCAGGTGCCCGCCAGCGCTCCGCGCTGGTTGCAGCGGGGCCGATTCTACGAATATCCGCGTCAAGCCGACGGCAACGTCGTGCCGCTCAATCGCATGCGCTTCGGGAACGTGCTGTTGCGCGCCGATCGTTTGCGCGCATTGCCCGGTCCGTTCGACGCCAATTTCGGCTTGGAGGGCGGGGAGGATGTGGATTTGTTGGTCCGGCTTGCGAGGACAGGAGCCCGAATCGTCTGGTATAACGGCGCAGCGGTGTATGAACCGGTGGAACCGAAGCGTCTGTCGCTCCGCTGGTTGCTGCTGCGGGCCTACAGCGGTGGTCAGATGTTCGCCCGTTACAAAGTAGAGGGTGGTTTCGGCGCCATCAGCCGCGCCGCCAAGGCCGGTTTTTTTTTGCGCGCCGTGGTGCAGTTGGCGATCGCTCTCGGCACGGCGGTGATGGCGTTGCCGGCCGGCCGACACGCCGCCGTCGCCTGGCTCATGAAGGCGAGCGCGAACGCCGGCAAAATCACGGTGCTGTGGGGCGCCCGCTATCGGGCTTATGCGCGCAAATCAACTTCAGGATGAAACGATGCGATCACGCGAAGCAATCGAAGTCCGGCATATGACCCACGGTGATGCAACCGATTGTGGACGCGCGCCATGAAAAGATCGTCGTCAGTCGTTCGCAATCGAGGTGTCAACCGCCGCTACGGCGAGGCCGCGGCCGGCAATGTCTCCCTGGAACGCGAATCCGGATTGCTCATCGGGGCGCTGTACTGGGTGCTGTTGGTATTTCTCATCGTGCCGTCGAGCGTCTACAGTCTCAAGCTCGACTACGAGCTTTATACCGGCGCACCCAGTCCGATTTTCAGGGCGACGAAGATCGCGCTGCTGTTGATCGGCGCCTATGTCGTTTTCAGGCGCAGCCGTCTCGCCTCGGCGATTTCCGCGAACGTCAATCGTTTTTTTCTCGCCTGTCTGGCATTGATGTCGGCAAGCGTCATCTGGTCGACGGATCAAGATCTGACTGTGTTGCACCTCATTTCGCTCGCCTGCGTGTTTCTGCCCTGTTGTGCGCTCGTGCTGGTGGGCTGGAACCTGCGGCGCTTCCAAAGCGTGACGAGGCCGATCATCACGATTCTCTTGGGCGGCTCCGTCTTGTTCGGGCTTGCCTTTCCTCACCTTGGCATCGAGTCGGGCGACGGCACGCTGAAGGACGCCTGGCGCGGCTTGACTGCACAGAAGAACGCATTCGGCATGCTGTCGACCGTCGGTTACGTCCTCTGGCTGCACGCATTGCTCACCAAGGAGCGCAAACCGCTCATCGCGCTGTTCGGTACCGGCCTTGCCGGCAGTTGCGTGTTGCTATCGCGCAGCTCGAGTTCGTTGCTGGCATGCGTATTGACGACGATGTTCATGTTGATTTTGTTGTGGTGGCCGCGCAGCTCACGGCGTTTCACGCCGTATATCGTCGCGGGCTTTTCGGCGATCGTGTTGTTCTATGCCGTCGCCATGCTGAAGCTGGTACCGGGTCTGGATCTGCTCCTGACGCCCATCACCGCCCTTACCGGCAAGGATCTCACGTTCTCCAATCGGACCGAAATCTGGCTCATCATCAAGGAGCATATCGATTTGCGACCGATTCTGGGATCAGGCTATGGCGCCTATTGGGGCGGAGAGGTGCCGAGTTCGCCGTCCTACGTGTTCCTCCGGAGGATGAATTTCTACCCCTTCGAAGCGCACAACGGCTATCTCGAGGTGGTCAACGATCTCGGCTTCGTGGGGCTCGTCTGCCTCATCGGTTACTTCGTCAACTATATCAAGCAGGGGCTCGAACTGATGAAGTTCGAGCGTAACCAGGCTGTTCTTTATGTTTGCCTTTTCTTTCAGCAGACGGTGAGCAATCTGTCCGAGAGCCATTGGCTGCAAGTCGGCTTCCCGTTCGTCGTGATGTCGTTCGCGACGCTGTCGATGGCGAGGACGCTGTATGAGAAGAAACGCGAGGCGGCACTCAGGCAGGCGGCGAGCAGGCAGACGGTCGTGAGCCAGGCGGCGGCGACTCGCGCCCCTTTAAATCGGCCGGCCGGCACCCCGAGGAGAGTCGGCGTCCGTCGCTTCGGTTCGCGCTAGCGCCAATGCGCCAGTGCCTGAATGCCGTAGGTCGTATCGTTGTAGTCGTAAACCTGGTCTGTCGACGCACGGTATTGCGACACGACGAAGGCTTTGATTTCAAGTTGACGTAAGGCCATATAGATGATGTTGAGCTGCGCCACGGGCGAGTGATCCAGTCGCCCCTCAGTCGTCGTTCCCGGGATGACCGAACCCAAGAAGGCGCTGTGCGTGTAGCCTGCTCTCGCATCCACCGTCAATTTATAGGTGGCCTTCCAGGTCAAGGCGACCGTTCCCGTCGTATCCACTTCGAGGCCGCCGGAGGCGAGGTAGCCGTTGACCCCCCGGGCCAGGTCGAGGACCAGCGCGGTCTTGCCGGTCAATTGGCGGGTATAGCTGATATCGCCCGTCATCTCCGAAAGATTCGGCACACCGGTCTGGTCGCGTCGAGTGTAACCCACCGCACCGTTCAGGTTGGTCAGGCCGCTGATGAGGTAATGCAATTTCAGGACCGCCGCGGTCTGGGAGTAGGGGCCCACATCCGGAGCATCCTGGTAATCGCCCGAGATATGGTCCACCGCCAGACCGTAGGTAAGATTTGCAAAGCCGAGATAGGTCAACCCCAGATGCGTTCCCGTCTCATGCTCGACGAAACCCGAGTAGTTCTGCAGCGGCGCATGCAGCACATGATCGTTCGCGCCGGTCTCCAAGCGCCAGTCAGGGCTGAGTTCGAAGTTGACCTTGGCCGTGGCATTTCGGTCCGTATCAATTTCCAGGTTGAAACTGTCATTGTTGGCAAACGACGCAGCGACCCGTTCATCGTGATATTGGAGAACTCCATCGATCAATCGGGACAGGCGCCAATCCAGTTCGAGATTGGCGAGGTATTCATACCGATCCAGGTCGGTAAAACGATCGTAATCAAAGCGTCGAACTTCCAGGGTTTCGGAAAACTTCTGCAGACTCCACTGGTAGGTTCCACTCATGCCGACCGTGTACTTTTCGTCTGTGTCGCCGGGGTTGCGAGTTCCATAGAGCGAATCTGAAACCGTGGAATTTTGCACACGAAAAACGTTCGTATCGTGATCCACATCGACGCTCGCATAGGGGTCGAGCAGCGCCTGTGCCGCGCCGACGCGCGGCAATATCATGAGAAGCGATGCCAGCAGCAGCGATGCCAGCAGCAGCGATGGGAGCCTGAATGGTACGCGACCAGCCACTCGAAACATCATTGGGGGATAGGTAACCAAATTGGGCAATACGTGATCAAAACCCGCGGCTAGCGCCACAGCCGATGGCCATGAAGCCATCTCTTCAGTTTGTAGGCGACGAGTTGATGCGGGCGCAGCGAGCGTGCGTAGCGTGTCTCTCGAGCCGTTTGTTTTTCGAGATTCCAGGGGTAGTCGCGGGACAATAGGTTGCGTTCGGTCTTCACACCGAAGCCGAGCGCATAGGAGCGGCGCGATTCAGGTCCCGCGTTGACTCCGGCTGAATGCAATGTGAGTGAGTGGTGGATGACCACCGATCCGGCCTTCATCGGCACGGGGACAGCCCGCGCAAGCTCGGGTGGATTGGTCTCGAGTCCATGGATGGCCGGATCATTGTTGGGACTGTGATGTACATGCAGCGGACCCAAGTGGCTCTGCGGGACATACCATAGGCAGCCGTTGTCCTCGGATACATCCTGCAGTGGCATCCACATCGCAATCGATTCGCGAAAGCCGGATCCCGTCGTGTTGAAGGCTTCGTCCTGATGCCAGGGTGTTGCCGCACCGCTGAAGGCGGGCTTCAATATCGCGTGTTCATTCATGTTCTCTGCCATGGGCCCGAGAATCTGCTGCGCCACGCGTTCGGCGTTTCGCCGCGCGAGCGTGGTTTTAAAGAACGGTTCGTACTTCGATGGCCACAACATCTGCGGTAGTGACAAGCCTTTTTGCAGGTCGTCGCGGGCCACCATGTCAAAGAGATCGCCGCTCTCCCAGCCCGCGCGCGTGGCGAACAACCGGTCATAAACCACCCGCATTGCCGCGAGCTCTTCACCGGAGGTGATGTCGTCGACGAGCAGATAGCCGTCGGCCCAGAAACGCTGAATTTGTTCGGCGGTCAATACCGGTGCGGTGGACTCGGCATCGCGCCATGCGACCCGGCCAGCGGGATCGGAAGCCACCGAGCCGGCAGCCATTGCAGTCGTTGAAATCATCCCGGTAAACCTCGCGCCGATCCCTGTCATGCTATGCTAACTAATCTTTGCACACCGTACAAAAGCTCCAGGTCACAGATTCCAAGTCGACTTGTCACGGCGGCGGGGCGTGATTTTCCTCTCGTCCGGTGCGTACCCATTCCCGCGAGTTGCGCCGCATCACTGAGAGACAGATTTTCCACACCAGGAACCAAGGGACGCGTGCCAAATCCCAAAGACCGCCGGGTCCGACGCCGCAGAGGCGCCATCCCCGCGCAACATACGCGACCAGGCTGATGCAGCAAGCTGCGGACACCCACAAAGCGACTGATGAAGCCAAGCCGAGAAAGCAGGCGGCTGCCGCCACCAGCGACAGCGCGAGCACGTTCAGCACGACGCTGGACAGTGGCAGGACGAGGAGGTCGAGCGCGAGGTCGAGACACACGCCGCTGCGCTCTCTCAAGGCAGTCGACAGCAGCCCCAACGTCTTCGATCTCAGCAGTTGAAGACGGCCGTCTTCCCAGCGCTGACGTTGTTGACGGGCAACCTCGCCGCTCGACACCATGTCGGCATTGGTATGCGCCTCGTCGGCGTAAACGACACGAAATCCCGCCAAGCCTAATGCTATTCCGTATTCGATGTCTTCAGCGAGAGAAAACGCTGCATAGGGTACCTCACTTAGCAGACGATGCGTGACACACCAACCGTTGCCGCGAATGCCACACGATAAACCCAGCCGTTCGCGGGCGCGCGAGCGGACGATGTGGAACGAACCCATCGCGATGGTGATCAAACGGGTGCGCCAGGAAGCCATGGGATTGCGGACTCCGTAGTGAGCTTGAACCGCCTGCGCACCCGCCTCCAGTCGCGCGGCGAACGCCTCGAGAAGGTTCGCGGACACCTCAGAGTCGGCATCGACCACAACCACGGCATCGGCCCAGCGCTCTTTCCCGCTCGCCGCGAACGCATGGGCCAACGCGTACCCCTTGCCGCGCCGGCTGGGATCATTGCGTACCCATACCAGCGCGCCGGCATCGCGTGCCGTTTGCGCGGTCTCATCGGTGCAGTTGTCGGCGACCGTGATGATGCGAAAGCGGTCGGTCGGCCATGCAAGACGCTGCAAACTCGCAATGGTCCGGCCTATGATCATCATCTCGTCGTGCGCCGGCACGATGAGATCGAAGCGCAGGGATCGGGATGAGGGCGCCGGCCTCGGCAGTCGGCCGGACAACAGCGTCAACCCTAGGCAATAAAGGCAGGCCAGCACGGCGGGCAGCGCCAGGATGAGCAGCAGCAGGCGAGTGAGGATAATCATGGACAGTGGCCGGATGCTTGCTACTGGGCAAACTTGGACACCAATTCTACATAGCCGGATTGATAATAAATTGCGGGTTCCGTCACAGCCCACGAATCTTCCGGCGGTCCGACATTCCAGTCTTTATATGATTTTTGCGGCGGCTGTCCCGTCGGCGGCGCCAATGTCGTCGGCACGCCGCTCGCAGCGGATTGCGCGTTGGGGCCTCCCGGCACGAATCCCGGCGCGGGTCCGCAGTCCGAAGTCAAGGCGTCGCTCCAACGAGTTCCATTGGCAAACCAGGTATGAAAAATCTCATTCGCCGAGCGAGTTACGCCCGCAGCGTACATGTTGCTCAGGTAGACCATCGCAAAGGGATTCACGCCGTGGAAATAATGCAGCGTTTCCAAGGCTCTGGTCGTAAAACTTGCTGCGTTACCTGAATCAATCTTGTAAACAACCGCATCCGCATTGGTATTGCCGTAACCTGCTCGCGGGTTGTTGCTTCCCCAGTGATATTGGGCGTCGTGCAAGAAGGCGCGGTATAAGTCATCGCGCGGGTGGAAACCATAGATTTGATCGTTGCTGCGCACGTCATTCAGCTTGTCCGCCAGGATGGCTGTGCGTAACGTTGCGTTCGCATGGGCCAGGGTGGTGTAAAATAACAGCGATTCGCCTTGCTCCGGTGCGTATCGACTCCAGCCGACGTCGTGGTAGGGCCTTAGCTCGCGAAAATGCGCTTGCACGAACTCGTCGTATTCGGGGTTGTCCGTGATGGCGAACAGATAAATGGCCGCAACCGCGGCCGCTTCATTTTGCGCAGGTTCTGACCAATCGGCATTGCCGGCGTGAATCACGCCCGTATCGCAGTGTGTTTGTTTGGTCTTGGCGCCGCCATAGTTTTTCCACGCGGCAATGGCGCGACTTCGCAGATCAGCGGCATCGGCGGCGAGGGCCGGGAATTTGCCGAAGACATAGGACGCATGCGCGAACATCCCGGCGACGGCGATCGTGCTGGACGTACAACTCGGTATGAAGTACCTGACGTTGTGATCCGAACTCGGCGGCGCCGCGGACGCGTAGACGATCTCCCCGACTTTTAATGCGGCGCTGCCATCCACGGATTGCATCTTTTTCAGCCAATCAATCTCCCACTTGACCTCGTCAACGATGTCGGGGATACCGTTGCCCGATTCAGGGATGTCGAAATCGTCGGTAAAGACGCCCGGCGTCAATTGATAAGCGTTGAGTAGCTGATGCACAGGTTGCACCGCAAATGTCACGTATTTGTTGGTGTCGCCCGCATCGAACCACCCGCCGGCAAGATTCCTGAACTTGGCCGCGTTGTTTCGATCGGTAATGTCGTGGGCGGACGCGTCCTGGTCAGGCCCGAGGTAGGCGGGCTCATCGACCCAACACTGTTCCGCAAACGGCCGTCGTTTTGCGATGCCGCTGCGCTGATAGTAGAACATCCGCACCGAATCCCGCAGCGCCGTCGCGTACACATGCGGATCAATCTTGAAGGTTGCGGAGCGGACATTTCGCTGCGCATCGAAAACGAAATAGGTGCCGACGGCGGCCAGGGACGAGAAATCGAACCACCAGCCGCGATCGCCCGAGGAGCTTTCGGTCGCTCCGCCGGCCCAAACACTGGGTGTGCCGGTGAACACGATCCCCCCGTCGCTGGTGCGCCTGATTTCGTAGATTGAGCCGGGCGAGAATCGATCGGCGCTGTCGTAACCGACTTGCGGATCGCGGATCACCGCCACCTTCGTATCACCGGGACGATAACCGAATTGATCAACCAGGATGTGCGCGTCGAACTTGACGTTCTTCGCGGCTCCGGGCGCTTCGACGCGGCTCGCCGCGCGAGCGGTCGAGGTCGTTCCGCCGCCGCAGTCGACAAGCAACATGCACAGCGGCAGCAGGCATTGTACCCATCGACTCACTCTCCCACCTCTGACGTTACCGCGCCCGATGCACCACCGCGACCATGATAAGTCAAAAGCGATGCGACGGGATCGTCGCAGGTCTCAAACCTGGACTTGATGACATAACGCGTCTGGATGGTTTTTCCGGCTGCTCGGATCCGCCGACATGTAGCAACTTGCCGACAATTGCACGGTATCTGCAGCCGCGCTTAAATCCTTGGCAAGCAGATTTCTCTCAATCGATCGGGCACGGAAAAGAACACGATGCAACCCCTCCAAGCACTTCGGACAGCGGCTCTTTTTTTACTTGCATTTGTGCTTGCAGCGTGTAACGACAGTAGTAGTTCCACCGGCCAGGCGGCGAGCGCCGCTGCTCCGTCCGTGATTTCCGCCAGCGCAACCAGCGTCGGCGATCCGTTGTCTTTCTCAGCATCCAGTTATTCGGTTGCGCAGGATTCGGGCTCGGTGTCCCTGACGGTGAGCCGCGTCGGCTCAGCGGCCGATGCAGTCAGCGTCGGCTATACCACCACCGACGGCACAGCGGTGGGAGGCACGGACTACACGGCGACGTCCGGCGTTCTGCAATGGGCCGAGAACGACTCGACGCCGCGGACGGTCACCGTACCCATCAGCAATGCGCTGCCTTTCTCAGGCACAAAAACGTTTCAGGTCGCTTTGAGCAATCCGAGCGCCGCGGCACAGATCGCGAGTCCGGATATCGCCACCGTGACAATCTCGGGAGACACGTCCGCGAGCGTCGGCGCCGTCGAACTGTCCGATGCCACTTATACCGTCCAAGAGAGCTCCGGTCTTTTGACCGTGACGGCAAACCGTATCGGCGGCTCGAGAGGCGCGGTCGGCGTGAGCTACGGCACCTTCAGCGGCACTGCGACGGCCGGCACCGATTTCACCGCCGTCAGCGGCACGTTGCAGTGGGCGGATGGCGACGCGACGTCGAAGACCTTCACGGTTCCAATCAGCAACACCGTGGCGTTCGACGGCACGAAGACCTTCAGCGTGAGCCTGTTTTTTCCGACCGGGGGATTGACGGTCGGAATTCCGGCCGCCGCCAGCGCGGTGATCGTCGGCAGTTCATCGCCGGTGGTCGGTGCCCTAGAATTTTCAGCGTCCAGTTATGACATTGTTCAGGGTGTCGGCAGCGTGACCATCACCGTCAACCGGGTCGGCGGCACCGCGGGAGCGGTCAGCGTCGCTTATGCCACCGGCAATGGGTCGGCCATCGCGCCCGCGAGCTTTACGGCGGCGAGCGGCACGCTGCAATGGGCCGGCGGCGATTCCACGGCGAAGACCTTCACGGTCGCCATCAACAATGCCACGCCGTTCTCCGGAAACCAGCTCTTCACCGTGGCGCTCTCCTCACCCACCGGCGGAGCGACGATCGGCAATCCCGGCATCTCTACCGTGACGATTGCCGGCGATGCCGGTTCGCCGATCGGTGACTTGGCCTTATCGTCGGCCGGTTACACCGTTTCACAAAACGCCGGCTCCCTGAGCGTGACCGTGAACCGCAGCGGCGGAGCGAATGGCACTGTGAGCGTCAGCTATGCCACCACGAATGGTTCGGCCGTGGCGGGTGTCGACTTCACCGCCGCGAGCGGAGTTCTGCAGTGGGCGGACGGCGACTCCGCGCCCAAATCCTTCTCTGTTGCCATCAGCAATGCCACCCCATTCTCGGGCAGCAAGTCCTTTGTAATAACGCTTGCGAATGCCACCGGCGGGGCGGCACTCAGCAATCCCATGAACGCCACCGCGGTGATCAACGGCAGTGCGGCCACCGCCGCCGGGAGTTTGCAACTCGGTTCGAATGCCTACAGGGTCTCGCAGATCGCGGGCTCCGTGTCGGTGACGGTGAATCGCTCGGGTGGTTCAAACGGTGCCGCCAGCGTCGGCTATGCAACGTCCAACGGCACGGCGACGGCGGGAACGGATTACACGGCGGTCAACGGAACGATTCAATGGGCCGATGGCGATGCATCGTCGAAATCTTTCACGGTGCCGATCAGCAGTGCCACGCCTTTCGCCGGGACCAAGACATTCACGGTCGCTCTCTCCAATCCTTCCCAGGGATCGGCACTCGCGAGTCCGAGCAGCGCGTCGGTCAATATTACCGGCGAGGGCTCCGCGAACTTGAGCAGCTTCGCGTTCTCGCAGTCCGCTTATTCGATTGCGCAGAGCGCGGGCAGCATCAAGCTCACCGTCAATCGCAGCGATGGCGCCAGCGGCGCCGTCAGTGTTTCTTATGCCACCTCGAACGGCTCGGCTCAAGCCGGCACGAATTACACGGCGACAACCGGCACTCTGCAATGGGCCGACGGTGAGTCGACAGCGAAGACATTTTCGGTCGACATCAGCAATACAGATTCGTTCGTGGGCAGCAAGACCTTCAACGTCACGCTGTCGAATCCGAACAACGGAACGAGCTTGGGAAACCCCAGCAGTACCGTGGTCACCATTGCCGGAGACGGCGGCAGTTCGGGCAGCGGAGGACCATCGGCGCCGTCGAATTTGTTGGTGACGGGTCAGAACGCGAGCAGCATTTCGTTGTCCTGGGGAGCGGCCTCACCGGGCAATTACCCGATCGAGCATTATCAGATTTACCGGAACGGCTCCGCCTATGCCACGACGAGCGGGACGAGTTATACCGACAATGGCGCGAGCAACGCGACCAACCGCGCTTACGACTCCGCCGCGACGATCTATTCGTACACCGTGGCCGCGGTGGATACCCAAGGTAACGAGGGACCGCAGACCTCTCAGACCACCTTCGACGTCTACACCAACGGCGTATTCAGTTGGGGGGGTGATTACTCCTACAGCGCCTGGGCCAATTATAAGGACTCGTCGGGGGTTCCGGAGAGCGGTCCCTATGATATCGAGATCACCGTGACCGGTTCCTATGGCGGCTATCAGCCTTACGCCGGTAACGCGGTGCCGCAATGGGATTTGGAGGCCGGTTCCTTTGGCTACATTTCCATGGACTTGAAGCCGACCATGAACGGTCAGGTCTGGGATCTGAGCGCGATCTCGCGCCTGCCGCCGGGCGATGTTTATCCCTGGTCGCACGTGAGCATCACTAACTATGGTCCGACCCCGCAGGTCGGCAAATGGGCGACGTATAAGATACCGCTTTCGGCGCTGACGATCGGCAAGACGAGCTTCACGGGGTCGATCTCGGGGACCACGCTGACGGTCAGTAGTGTCAGCGGCGGCGTGGGCGTCGATGCCGGGGGATTCATCAGCGGCGATGGAGTTGCGCCCGGCACGTACATCGTGGGTTTCAATGCCAAAGGCGGCACGGGCACGTACACGGTTTATCCGTCGCAAAACGTCGCCCGCACGTCAATGACGGAGCAGCGGACGGCGGTCTACAAGATCGACATCTCCGATCAGACCGGATCGTATAACAACCACTACTACATCGATAACCTCAAGTTCACGCAAAATTGAGTGCGCCAGAGCTCTCCTGAGTTCGCCTGAGAGCAAGAGCCGGACGGCCTGACAGCCCACGAGGGCCCGGCGTCAGCGCCGAGATGCACGGCGCATCACCCCGATGGAAATCGCGGCGACAGTCCGCGCGCCAATAGTCATGCCTCTGATGGTCATGTAGTCGAAGCATTCGCCTGCGACTGATGAACACGGCGATGCGCGTCCTTGCGCGCATCAACAACGTCGCGTGCAGCGCGTACGCACATTACCGTCGCATATCAGAGACGCAACGTCTCTCCGTTCCGACAATTGCCCGCGCGCTTCAACTGCGAATAAATGTCGCGTGACCGAACACAACTGCCGACCGAATCGGCAGCAACCATCAACGCCGCAGCGTGCCTTCGTCAGGTTGCCGCGTTCAAGCAGGAAGTCTTTTATGTTCATTCGAAAATCTTCTTTTTATCTTTCGATTCTCGGTCTGCTCGCATTCAGCGCGTTGACACAACGACAGGCGGTGATGGCGGCGACGTCGGACGGCGGCGAGTTTTCCTTGTCCGCGTCGACGTACACGGTGGCGCAAACTGCGGGCGGCGTGACGATCACGGTCAACCGCCGCAACGGTTCCAGCGGCGTGTCGAGCGTTCGTTACCACACGGTTTATGGCACCGCACTGGACGGCATCGACTACGGCAACACCTATGGATTGCTGAGCTGGGCGTCGGGCGAGACGGCAGCGAAAACATTCAACGTACCCATTCTCGACAAGGAAGTGTTGAAGGCGGCCCGCACCCTCAACGTCGAGTTGTCGACGACGGTCAATGCGACGCTCGGGTCGCCTGCTTCGGCGGCCATCGACATCGTCACCGCGCCCGTCATCGGCAGTCCACCCGCCACCGGCAATATTTCCGCCCCTGCAAATTTGTTGGTCACGGGCGAGAGCGCGAACAGCATCTCGTTGTCCTGGGGAGCGGCGTCGCCGGGCGATTACGCGATCGACCATTATCAGATCTACCGGAATGGCTCCGCCTACGCCACGACGACCGGCACGAGCTACACCGACTACGGTGCGAGCGATGCGTCGAACCCGTCGGTCAATGCCGCGGCGACGATCTATTCGTACACCGTTGCGGCCGTGGATACCCAGGGCAACCAGGGACCGCGGACCTCGCAGACCACGTTCGACGTGTACGCCAACGGGGTATTCGGTTGGGGTGGCGATTACTCGTACAGCGCATGGGCCAACTATTGGGACACGTCGGGCGCTCCGGAGACGGGTTCCTACGACATCGCAATCTCAGTGACGGGCTCATGGGGCGGCTTTCAACCTTACGCCGGCAACAAGGTTCCGCAGTGGGATTTGGAGGCCGGCTCCTTTGGCTACATTTCCATGGACCTGAAGCCGACGAAAAGCGGCCAAACCTGGGACCTGAGCGCGATCTCTCGCTTGCCGCCGGGCGATGTGTACCCCTGGTCGTTCGTCAGCATCACGAACTACGGTCCCGCTCCGCAGGTTGGCAAGTGGGCGACGTACAAGATACCGCTGTCGGCGCTGACGATCGGCAAGACGCGCTTCACGGGGTCGATCTCGGGGACCACGCTGACGGTGTCTAGTGTCAGCGGCGGCGTGGGCGTCGATGCCGGTGGTTTCATCAGCGGCGAGGGCGTTGCGCCCGGGACGTACATCCTGGGGTTCAACGCCAAAGGCGGCGGAGCGGGTACTTATACGGTTTATCCCTGGCAGAACGTCGCCAGCACGTCGATGACCGAGCAGCGGACGTCGGTTTACAAGATCGATATCTCCGACCGGACGGGAGCTTCCAACAACTACTACTACATCGATAACCTCAAGTTCACCCAAAATTAAGATGGCGTTTGGAGGAATGGTGTCGTGCGGGGATTGGTTTTACATATTCCCCTAACGATTGCGAGCTTCGATGGTCCTCAGCCGCAACCCGATGCACCGACGACAGTGTGATCGGGTTGCGCTTTAAATTAGCAATTTGTGGTTAAATCGCGAAAAATCAACCTGCCCCAACTGCTAACCTTGAACACATGCTCGCCGCGGAAGACAAAGTGAATGAGGTGATTGCCCCGCCGCCGGCGCCTGCTCGGCCTCGGGTCGTCGCAGACTCATCGATTGGACGCAGCGCGGAGGGCATTCGTGTCTCCGAGGAGCAATTGGCGCGCTTTCGTCGCGACGGATTTTTGGTACTCGATGACCTGACCACAGCGGACGAGATTGCGTCGATGCGCACTCTCTACGACCGGTTGTTCTCCGAGCGACGTGGTTGGGAGAATGGTGATCTGTTCGATATGGTGGGTCGCGATAACGCCGAGAAGCCGGCCTCGCTGCCACAACTGCTTTGGCCCTCACGATACTGGCCCGAGCTGCGTCAGACCCGACTATATGCGAACGCTGTTTCGGTCTGCGAGCAGATCCTCGGCCCGCAGATGCAAAATATTCTGGAACACGCCATCATGAAGCCGGCTTTGAACGGCTCTGCGACGCCCTGGCACCAGGACGACGCCTTCAGTCGCAAGGGCTCCGGTTTTCTCGAGAGTATTTCCATCTGGATGCCGCTGCAGGACGTCACGGTGGACAATGGTTGCCTGCTGTACATTCGGGGGAGCAATCACGGTCCGTTATATCCGCATCGAAGTCCCAACAACGATCCGCGTGTGCATGGCTTGGAAACCGTGGAATCCCCCGACATGACGCACTGCGTGCCGGTGCCCGTTCGAGCGGGAGGCGCGGTCATTCATCACTCGCGCACGTTGCACTCTGCCGGCGTCAACACCAGCGATCAGCCACGCCGTGCCTACATCCTGGGCTATGCCGTGCAAGCCCGTCCGCACAGCCGATTCAGCCGGGATTATTCTTGGAATAGGGAGAAGCGCACGGCCCGTTACGAGCGCGAACTCAGCGCATTGCCGCCATGGAAACGCGCGGTGCGCAGGGTCAAGCGCTTGCTACAGGGTCGATAGACGGGGCTCTCGCCTCGCGGATCGAGAAGTAGACGACGAACGCGAGGTTGAACACCTCCCCCGCGAGAACGCCGAATAGCGCACCGATCACGCCGTAGCGCTGCATCGCAACGAGGCTCACCGTCAATGCCACCATCGCGCTCATCAACGTGATGCTCGACGTCAAACGAAAGCGCGCACGGCTCACCAAAAAATAATAAATCTGGTCTCGAAGCGAGGACACCAGCGCAATGGCGCACCATGTGGCGAGCAACCGATCGCGATCCACGAAGTGCTTCTTCAGCACGTGCGTGAAGATCCAATCGCGCCCCAACCACATGACGAGCAGGTAGAGACCTGCCGCCAAGGCGAGCCCGGTGGCAAACAAGGCCAATCGCTTCAGCACCGTCATGGCATGGAGGTCATGTGTCCATTTCGAGACCGTCGGCAGCATCAGGCTGTTGATGCCCGTCGACAGCAAGCTGACCGGCATCACCAGCAGTCGTGTGGCGGCGATGGCGGCAACAGCGGTCACATCGAGAGTGCCTGCGACCAGGTAGTTGTAACCCTGGCTGAACAGCCAGTGCACGCCGCCGCCAAAGGCGGACCACGCTCCCTGCGGCGCGATTTCGCGCAGCATGCCGGTGGGGGCTCGACGGTTCCAGGGCGCATGGGCCCATAGTTCCTTCGACAACAGCGAGGCGCCGACCAGCGCGGACACGGCCGTGGTCAGCGCCACCGCGGCGGCCGGCAGAGGCGTCAGTGTCGA
>Ga0116226_10000413_pt1 | contig 35984 bp, 24 predicted proteins | sample S1TSphfallax_FD_89692 | JGI IMG/M metagenome (GOLD analysis project Ga0116226, IMG submission 89692) | Host-associated microbial communities from peat moss isolated from Minnesota, USA - S1T2_Fa - Sphagnum fallax MG | ecosystem: Host-associated > Plants > Peat moss > Unclassified | place: USA...
CTTCCAGGCTGCCTTGGGCCACATGAAGGTCTTGTAGTAAAAGCCGGCCGGAAAAAAGCGCGAGAGGATGTCGTTGATGCGGCCGTAGTCCTTCGCGAGGCTCGGCCAGCGGTTCTGGCTGATCGCCTCCAGGCCGTCGAAGAGCTCGACCTGGGTCACGCGCAAATTGGGCGTCACACGCGCCGCATCGCGCTTCACGGTCACGAGACCATTGGGCTCCTCGGGGCCGGCCGCGAGGATCCCGCGCGGACGATGGTATTTGAAGGAGCGGCCGACGAGATGGATCCCGTTCGCGAGCAGCGCGGAGGCGAGGGTGTCGCCGGCGAAGCCGGAGTAGGTCTGCCCATCCCAGCTGAAACTCAAGGGCTGCGCGCGGTCGATGCGACCGCCGCCCGGCGTACGCAAGGAACTCACGGCGTAACCGGCGTCGCGATGGGCGGCGCGTCCGGCCGTGGCTCGCCGGTCTTGTAAGTCGCCGCGAAATGATCCGTGGTCGTGTCCCGCAGCGCATTGAAGAAACGGCCGCAACCATGCGAATGTCGCCAGCGCTCGGCATACAAGCCCTTGGTATTGTCGCGCATGTACAGAAACTGAGCCCAGGCTTGATCGTCGAGCTCGGCCGGTTGCGCCGGGCGCGCGATATGCGCCTGGCCGCCGTAGGAGAACTCGATCTCGGGCCGCTTGCCGCAGTAGGGACACACTATGACCAGCATCGGAATCCTCGCTCAATGGGCCACGGCTGCCGCCGCGGCCTCGTCGATCAAATAGCCGTCGCGAAAGCGCTCGATCGTGAACGGCGCGTTGATGGGGTGAGGTTCGTCGCGCGCGATGGTCCAGGCGAAGACGTGCGCCGCACCGGGCGTTGCCTTGAACCCGCCCGTGCCCCAGCCGCAATTGACGTACAGGCCCGGTACCGGAGTCTTGGCGATGATCGGCGAGCGATCCGGCGTCACGTCGACGATGCCGCCCCAGTTGCGCAGCATGCGCATGCGCCGGAAATTCGGAAACAACTCGCAGATGGCATCCAGCGTATGCGTGTTGATGTGCAGGGCGCCGCGTTGAGTGTACGAGGTGTAGGCGTCGGTGCCCGCACCGATCACGAGTTCGCCCTTGTCGGATTGGCTTATGTAGGCGTGGATCGTGTTCGACATCACGACGCAGGGAAAGGCGGGTTTGACCGGTTCCGAGACCAGCGCCTGTAGCGGGTAACTCTCCAGCGGCACACGCACGCCGGCCATGGCCATGACGACGCTCGTGTGACCCGCGGCGGAGACGCCGACCTTGCGGGTGCGAATCGGACCGCGCGAGGTCTCCAGCGATTCGAGGGCGCCCGCGGCGTCGCGACGTATTGCGGTCACCTCGCAATTCTCGATGATGTCCACACCCAGCGCATCGGCCGCACGCGCATAGCCCCATGCAACCGCGTCGTGGCGCGCGGTACCGCCGCGCCGCTGCAGGGCGGCGCCCATGACGGGATAGCGAATGTCCTGGCCGATGTTTAAGGGCGGACAGAAGGCCTTGGCCTCCTCGGGTTCCAGCCACTCGTTGTCGACCCCGTTGCAGCGGTTTGCGTGTACGTGGCGCTTGAAGACCTGAATGTCGTGCACCGTGTGGGCGAGCATCATCACGCCGCGGGGCGAGAACATGACGTTGTAATTGAGGGTCTGCGACAAGGACTCCCAGAGCTTCACCGAGTGGTCATAGAGCGCCGCGCTCTCGTTGAAGAGGTAATTCGAGCGGATGATCGTGGTATTGCGGCCGGTGTTGCCGCCGCCTATCCAGCCCTTTTCAAGGACCGCGATGTTGGTCAGGCCATGCTCGCGCGCCAGGTAATAGGCGGCGCCGAGTCCATGACCACCGCCGCCGACGATCACGGCATCGTAGGCCGCTTTCGGCTGCGCCTTGCGCCATTGCGGTTGCCAGGACTCGTGGCGGCCGAAAGCCCGACGGATCAGCGACAGCGCCGAGAAACGTTGCAGGCTCACGCTTTCAAATCCTTGTTTTCCGGGTCGTAGGGCGAATCGACGAGCACCGTCGCGCGTTTGCGTTCGCCCAAGATTTCGATCTCGAGCTCGCCGCCGACCGCGGCGTATGCGCTCTCGACGTAGCCGATCGCGAGACTCTTGCCGAGCGCGTGACCATAGTAGCCCGAAGTGGCGCGGCCGATCAGCCGGCCGTCGGCATAGAGCGGCTCGTTGCCGAGTGGGTCGGCGTCGACGACGTCGTGTATCTCGAGCGTCACGAAGCGATGCGGCACTCCTGCTGCAAGCTGGCGTTCGAGAGCGGCCTTGCCGATGAACTCTCCCTTGTTCAAGCGCACGAAACGGTCGAGTCCCGCCTCATACGGCGTGTAGTCCGGGGTCAGATCCGTGCCCCACATCCGATAGGACTTTTCCACGCGCAGCGATTCCATCGCGCGCATGCCGACCATGCGGATGCCGAACTCCGCCCCGGCTGCGAATAACGCATCGAAGAGGTGATGGGCATATTCGATCGGAAAGTGCAGTTCCCAGCCGAGCGCTCCCACGAAATTCACGCGCAGCAGGTAAACGTCGACGGCGAGCCCGACCTCGACGACCTGGCCCGTGAGCCAGGGGAAGGCGGCATTGTCCAGGGGGACATCGGTCAGCTTCGCGAGCACTTCGCGTGATTTCGGGCCGGCCAGCACGAAGCATCCGCGGCTCGTGGTCGTCTTGCTCAGGCGGATGTCGACGTCCGGCGTGCCGGGCTTCGGGAGCTGACCCACGAGATAATCGCTGTCGTAACGCTCGGCCGCCCCCGCGCTGACGACGTAGAAATGCTCGTGCCCGAGCTTGGTGATCGTGAATTCCGAGCGGATGCCGCCCTTGCGGGTAAGCGCGTGGCACAGCGCGATGCGACCGACCTTGGTCGGCACCTTGTTCGCGACCAGGCTGTCGAGCCAGGCTTCCGAGCCGGGTCCCGAAACCTCGTGTTTCGTGAACGGCGAGAGGTCGATGACCCCGACCGCGCGGCGCATGGCGAGCGCCTCGTTGCCGACGTGCGGGAAATAATTCGAGCGACGAAAGCTCCACTGGTCTTTCGGTTCGACGCCCGGGGGGGCGAACCAATTGGCCCGCTCCCAGCCGTAGCGTTGACCGAACACCGCACCCATGCGCGCGAGCTTGTCGTAGATCGGCGTGGTTTTTGCCGGCCGGCCGTCGGCGCGCTCTTCATCCGGGTAGTGAATCACGAAGACGTTGCGGTAGGTTTCCTCGTTCTTCGCAACCACGTAGCGTTTGCTCGTGTAGGGGCCATATCGGCGCGGGTCCACCGCGGCCATGTCGATGCCGGGTTCGCCCTCGACGATCCACTCGGCAAGTTGCCAGCCCGAGCCGCCGGCAGCGGTGATGCCAAAGCTGTGACCCTCGTTGAGCCAGAGATTATTGACGCCCCAGGCCGGACCCACGAGCGGGCTGCCGTCCGGCGTATAGGCGATCGGGCCGTTGACGATGTCCTTGATACCGGCGGTGGCGAGTGAGGGGACGCGGCGGATCGCCGCTTCGACGTGCGGCAGGAGACGATCGAGGTCGCCATCGAACAGGCTCTTGCCGAACCAGTCGGGCACGCCGTCGGCGAAGCGAGCCGGGGCGCCGGCTTCATAGGGCCCCAAGATCCACCCCATGCGCTCCTCGCGCAGATAATAGGACTGATCCGATTCGCGTAACACGGCGAGCTCGCGGCCGCCGGCTTGGCGATAGGCTTTCAATTCGGGCGACTCGTCGTAGACGATGTACTGGTGTTCGACGGGAATCGAGGGCACGTTGATTCCGAACAAGCGCCCCGTCTGGCGCGCATAGTTGCCGGTCGCGCAGACGACGTGCTCGGCGATGATGTCGCCCTTGGTCGTAGTCAGCCGCCATTCGCCCGAGGCGGTGCGAGCAACGGCCGTGACTTCCGTTTGCTCGTGGATCTCCGCCCCGCGGTTGCGAGCGCCCTTGCGCAGCGCCATCGTCAGGTCGGCCGGCGCGATGTGGCCGTCGTCCGGATGATAGAGCGCGCCGACGATCGGCGGCGTGTCGCCGTCGCCGCCGAGCTCGACGAGCGGCCACAGCTCTTTGACCTCCCGCGGGGAGATGACCTGGAAGGGGACGCCGATGGTGTTGGCCGTGCCGCAATACTTTTGATATTCGTCCATGCGATCGCGACAGGTGGCGAGACGCAGGTTGCCCGTGACGTGAAAACTCACGTCCTGGCCGGTTTCGGCCGGCAGCCGCTTGTACAAATCGACGGAGTACTTGTGCAGCTGCCCGACCGTGTAACTCATGTTGAACAGGGGCAGCAGGCCGGCCGCGTGCCAAGTGGACCCCGCCGTGAGCTCGGCGCGCTCGAGCAAGACCACGTCCGACCATCCCTTGAGGGCCAGATGATAGAGCGTGCTGACGCCCACCACGCCGCCGCCGATGACGACGACCCGGGCATGAGTTTTCATTGCGACGTACTCCGAATAGAGAAGCACCGCAGTGTAGCGAGCGACCGGGGGGGCGCTAGTCGGAAAACGACAAAATGCGGTCAGAATGAGACACCGGTACGGTCGCGGATGGCATAATGAACTTCGAGATCCACTGTAAAGATGCTTGGGAGCTGCCTTGGAAACCGCCACGGCCTTGCGTAAGAGTAGGTACGCCTTTCTGACGCTGCCGAATTACTCGCTGATTGCGGTCGCCAATGCTCTCGAGCCCCTGCGCATGGCCAATCGCATCGTCGGCCGGGACGCTTACGAGTGGGCCCTCGTGAGCTTGGACGGCCAGAGCGTCACGGCGAGCAGCGGCCTGCAACTCGGACCCACGGTAGCGCTCGAGCGCTTGGGTGTGGTCGACATCCTGTTCGTTTGCGGCGGCATCAACGTGCGCGATGCAGTTTCGCCGCCTTTGCTCGGCCAACTGCGGCGCTTCGCGGACCGGCGTGTGCCGCTCGGGGCATTGTGCACGGGCGGCTATGCGCTCGCGCGCGCCGGACTCCTCGATCAGTTCAGGGCGACGATTCATTGGGAGAATTTATCGGCCCTGCGCGAGGAATTTCCGCGCGTGCGTTTCAGCGACCAACTGTTCACGATCGATCGGGACCGGTTTACCTGCTCGGGTGGCACGGCGCCGCTCGATCTGATGCTCAATCTGATCGAGAGCAAGTTGGGTCCCCGCATCTCGCAACTCGTGTCCGAACAGTTCGTCGTCGATCGGGTGCGCAAGGATACGGACCGGCAATACATCCCGCTGCGCGCCCAAATCGGCCTCTCGAACCGCGGCTTGATCCGCGTCGCGCAGCTCATGGAAGAGAACATCGAGAAACCGCTGTCGCTCGACCGGATCGCGCGCGCCACCGGCCTCTCGCGGCGCCAAATCGAGCGTCTGTTCAAGCGTGACCTGAATTGCGTGCCGAAGCGCTATTATCTGGAAATGCGCCTGCGCCGCGCCCGGGAACTGCTGCTGCAGACCGCGATGCCGATCATGGACATCACGGCGGCCTGCGGCTTTCAGTCACCGCCGCATTTCTCGAAATGTTACCGCAATCAATTCGGCCATCCCCCGAGCGCCGAACGTAAGATCGGCCGCGCGAACCAGGTCGCGCAGCCAATCGCCGCCGAAGCCGCTATTTGAGCAGCGGCTATTTGAGCAGCGGCTATTTGAAGATGACGGTCTTGTTCTCGTCGAGGAAGACGCGATGCTCGAGCAATAGCCGCACCGCCGTCGAGAGGGCGCGGCGCTCCGAATCTCGGCCGGCGGATGCGAGCATTTCCGGCGTGAAACTGTGGTCCACCCGCTCGACGATTTGTTCGATGATCGGGCCTTCGTCGAGATCCGCGGTGACGAAGTGCGCGGTCGCGCCGATCAGCTTGACGCCGCGGGTATGTGCCTGGTGGTAGGGTTTGGCGCCTTTGAAGCCGGGTAAAAAAGAATGGTGGATGTTGACCGCACGCCCGCGCAGATGCTTGCAAATGTCGTCGGAAAAGATCTGCATGTAGCGCGCCAGGACGACGAGATCGACCTGCGTCGACTCGATCAGTTCGAGGAGGCGCGACTCTTGCGCCGCCTTGGTCTGCGGGGTCACGGGCAGCAGGTGATAAGGAATCCCGTGGCGCTCGGCGATCGGGCGCATGTCGGGATGATTCGAGACGATGCCCGTGACGTCCATCGGCAATTCGCCGATGCGCTGCCGGTAGAGCAGATCCTCGAGGCAATGATCGAGTTTGGACACGAGGATCAAGACGCGGCTGCGATCCCGGCCGTCGTAGATATTCCAATGCATCTGCTCGGCATTGGCCACGCGCACGAAGTCTTCGCGGATGCGGCCTAGGTCCACCGTTTCTCCGGCGACTCCGCAGAAGGTCACGCGCAGGAAGAACCGCTTCGTGAGGATGTCGTCGAATTGCTGCATCTCCATGATGTAGAGACGGTGCGCGGCAATGAAACCGGTGACGGCCGCCGCCGTCCCCATGCGGCTCGTGCAGGAAGCGTTCAAGACATAAGGATGCGAGGTTTGAAATTCCATCCGGCCAGTGTAGCGAGTAGCGACCCCAGGCCGATAGTCCGGATGCGACTCGCGCGGGTTCGCGGGCGACGCCAGGCTGGGGTCAGGGGGCCGGAGCGGCGGCGGCGATGGTCGTGTCGCCGATGCGGCCCGTGATGCGTGCGACGGCACCGGCCTGCCCTTCGCGCCAGACGATGCGCAGTTCGCCGCCATCGCCATCGACAGCGGTCAACTGTAGGCGGGCGTTCACGACGCCGTCGGGCCCCGGCGTGCGTTCGATGGCGCCGCTGACGCTGACGTCCTCGGTCCAGCGAACCTGGTAAAGGCTCACATGCACGTTGCGGCCGTGTTGCACGTTGAGGAAGCTGCCGCCGCGCAGGCCTTTGCCTGAACCGGTGGAATTCTGGGGGATGCGGGCCAGGACGTCACCGACGGTCTGCAGCGCGGCTTGGACCAGGCGGAGCCTGTCGGCGTCCCCCTGGTTCCCGTCCAGCGCGGTCGCCGGCGGCAATTCCGCGATCCGGCGCGCAAAGTTGGCGACGAGCCGCAAGGGCGGCACGGCCGACGCGCAATCGGTTGCGCCGACGCTGCCGTCGGCCAGAAATCGGCGCACGAGCGTTGCGCCGCAGGTGCTGCGTGCGCCCGACAGCGCGTTGACGTGAAAGCTATTGGCGATCACGATGCGCCGGCCATGCTTGAAGCTGCGTGCGGCCGCCGCGCCGTCGGCGAGTGTCGTGATGTTGTCGAGTTCTCCAGAGATCACCAGCACCGGCACGTCCGGATAAGCAAGATCGCCCGCGCCGATCTGGGCGGCCGGATGCGTCGCACCGGCGACCGGCCAGGCAACACATTGGTCGAGGAAGCTGTAGTCGAGCGGCATCGCGCGGAATTCGTCGATCGTGAACGGGGCATAGGTGTCCGGGGCCGTGCGTTCGCGCTCGGCGAGCACGCGTTCGCGGTCTGCGGCCCGGGCATCTGGCGGTAAATGCATGTCGAAGATCTGCGGCGGGTCGTGGCACATGACCGCCGCGGCCAGTCCGGCGCTCCATTTTTTGGCGTCGGCGGAAGGATCGCGCGAGTCGACGGCCGTGATCGTCTCCGCCATGAGCCGCAGCAGCGGTATGCGATCGCCTGCGGCAAACGCGCGTGCCGCCGCATCGGTCTCGCGCACGGTCGCGAATGCCGGGGCACTGCCGAACATGACGATGGCGAGCTGTGCCGCATCGGCGACGAAGGTTCGGTCGCGGCCGTCGCCGTCGCGTGCCTCGGCGGTAAAGGGTTTGGCGCGCAACAGCTTCAGCGCGGGGAGAATATGCTCGATGGAATCGCCGGGCAGGGTGGCGCAGGACGCAGACCGTGCACAGGCCAGATCGAACTTCGCGCGCATCGCCGGTGCGTAGCTCGGGTACCAGGCGTAATCCGGTCCGTTCAGCGGATAGGCGCCGTCGAGCACCAGCCGATGCAGCAGGGACGCATGCCGGACCGCGAACACTTGCGCGAAGTAGGTGCCGTAGGAATCCCCATAGAGATCGATGCTCGGGATGCGCAGGGCATGCAGGATCGCCGCCAGATCGTCGACGGCGAAGGCCGTGCCATAGAGCGGCGCGCGCGCTCCCAGCGATTGACCACAAGCGGCCACGCCATGAATCGTCCAAGACGCCGCGGTTTGCAGGGCACGGCAATCGAGCGCGCCCGAGAGCCCGGTGCCGCGGTTGTCCATGAGGAGCACGTCCCGCGTGGCCCGCAGAGGTTCGAACAAGCTGAGGTAATCGTCCCGCGACAAGGTGGCCGGATACCCCGGTCCCCCCTCAGTCGCGACCAGCGTCGGACCGTCCGCCCGGTCGCCCGTGTGTGGATAGAACTCGACATGAATCGAGATCCGTCCCGGCACCTCACCGGCCGGATCGAGCGCTCGGTCGAACTCGCCGCAGTAGGCGTCGACGTCCGAGCAGCGATAGAGGGTGTAGGCGCCGATGGTGATCGTGGCGCGTGGCCGGGATGCCGCGCTCGAAGCCTCCGGCTTGCCCCAAGCCAGTATTGCCAGCAGAGCGGCGAGACATATTCGCAGCATGACGGCCCAGTCTACGGAATCGCGCCGGGCGCGCAATCGCCGGCGTCGTGAATTACTCAAAACAAGTCGCATCGGGACTAGGTGAAGGAGGCTATTGTTGCTATCTTTCGGCCCCGGGGATGGAGGCTTACGACCATGGGTAGCTTGATGAACGCGCGCGATGCTTTGATGAGCCGATTACGTCTGCGCAAACCCGAAACCGCCTTGGATCGGGATTTCTACTGCAGCCAGGCGGATTACCAGACCGAACTGGATTTGATCTGGTATCGGGATTGGCTGTTCGTGGGCCATGACTGCGAGCTGCCGAAAAACGGCAATTTCTTCACGGTCCAAATCGGGGAATATCCCGTGATCGTCGTGCGCGATCGCGAGACGCTGCGAGCCTTCCATAATACCTGCCGCCACCGCGGCTCGCGCATCTGCTCGGCCGAGCGCGGTTCGGCCGCTCGCCTCGTCTGTCCCTATCACTCCTGGACTTATCATCTCGACGGACGCCTGTTCGCGGCGCGCGACATGGGCAACGACTTCGACAAATCTCAGTACGGCCTGAAGCCAGTCCATGTGCGCAGCGTTGCCGGCTATATCTGGATCTCGCTCGCCGAGACGCCGCCGGACTTCGAGCCGCTCGCGAAACAGATGGAGCCTTATTTCCTGCCGCATAACTTGCGGGATGCGAAAATCGCCTTCGAGTCGACGATCATCGAAAAGGCGAACTGGAAGCTGGTCTGGGAGAACAATCGGGAGTGTTATCACTGCTCGGCGAATCATCCGGAATTATGCCGGACGTTCACCGACGATCCGGCGGTGTCGGGTGTCGGTGGATCCGACACGCATCCCTTGATCACGACCAATTGGGCCCGCTGGGAGTCGCTCGGCTTGCCGAGTCAATTCAAGTTGTCCGAGAACGGCCAGTATCGGACGGCGCGCATGCCGCTGATCGAGGGTGCGGTGAGTTTTACGATGGACGGGCAGGCCGCGGTTCGCCGGCCGCTGTCGGACCAGGTGACCGATCCGAATACCGGCACCTTGCTGCTGTTCCATTTTCCGACGACCTGGAATCACGTGCTCGCCGATCACGCCATGAGTTTTCGCGTACTGCCGATAAGCCCCTCGGAGACGCTGCTCACGACCAAGTGGCTGGTGCACAAGGACGCCGTCGAAGGCGTCGACTATGACCTCAAGACCATGACCGAGGTCTGGCTTGCGACCAACGATTCGGATCGGCGCATTTGTCAGGAAAACCAGATCGGCGTGTCCTCGCCGGCCTACGATCCGGCGCCGTATTCGCCCATCCACGAGGGGGGCGTGACCCAATTCATCAACTGGTATTGCAGCCATCTCGAGTCCCGGCTGCGCGAGGAAGCTTGAGCTCAGCGGCACCCGGAACACTGCCCCGTTGAGCAGCCCATGAAATACTCGGCCTGGTCGCTGCTGCGGGGCGCGTTGGCGGGGCATCGGAATTGGACGCCCGCATGGGCTCCGTGCGAGCCGAAGTCGCGATACGACGCGGTGATCGTCGGCGGCGGTGGTCATGGACTCGCCGCCGCCTATTATCTGGCGAAAAATCACAACGTCACCAATGTTGCGGTTCTGGAGCGCGGCTGGATCGGCGGCGGCAACACCGGCCGCAACACGACGATCGTGCGCTCCAACTATCTCTATCCCGAGAGCGCGCGGCTGTACGACTTCTCGCTCCAGCTCTATGAGGGGCTCGCGCGGGACATCAATTACAACATCATGTTGAGTCAGCGCGGTCTCGTGCTGCTCGCACACAGCCGTCACGACCTGGACGCCATGGCGCGCTGGGCGAACGCCATGCAGATGAACGGGATCGAAGCGGAGATCCTCAGCCGCGATCAAGTGGCGGCGCTCGCTCCCGCACTCGACATGTCACCGACCGCGCGTCTGCCGATCGTGGGCGGGTTCAGACAACGCCGCGGCGGCACGGCCCGTCACGATGCCGTGGCCTGGGGTTATGCGCGCGCCGCCTCGCGACTCGGCGTCGACATCGTACAGAATTGCGAAGTCCGGGGCTTCGTGATCGAAGCCGGGCGCGCGGTGGGTCTCGAGACGAGTCTCGGCACGATCCGCACCGATCGCATCGGGCTCGCCGCGGCCGGGCACAGCTCGGTCCTCGCGAAACTCGCCGGCTTCAGCTTGCCGGTCACGAGCTACGCGCTGCAGGCGCTCGTCAGCGAACCGATCAAACCGCTGCTCGATACGGTGATCCTTTCGCCGGGCACGGGCGCCTATGTGAGCCAGTCCGACAAGGGCGAGATGGTCATCGGCGCGATGCTCGACTTGTTTCCTTCCTACGCGCAGCGCGGGAGCTTCGCCGTCGAGCAAGCGATCATCGCAGGCACGCTCGCGCTGTTCCCGGCGTTCAGCCGACTGCGGATGCTGCGCCAATGGGCCGGCATCGTCGACGTCGTGCACGATTCCAGCCCGATCATCGGACCGACGCCAGTGCCGGGCATTTTCATCAACTGCGGCTGGGGTACGGGGGGGTTCAAAGGGATCCCGGTCGGCGGCTGGACGCTCGCGCACGCCCTCGCTACCGGCCAGAATCATGCTCTGGCGGAGCCGTTCGCGCTCGAGCGCTTCGTTTCGGGACGCCTCATCGACGAGGCCGCGGCCTCTGGCATCGCCCACTAGAGAGCCTGCGCATGATGCAACTGAACTGTCCTTGCTGTGGATTGCGCGACGAGAACGAGTTCGTCTGCGGCGGCACGACCCACATCCAGCGTCCGCCGCTGGAGGCGAGCGATCGTGTTTGGGGCGAGTATCTCTTCTTTCGCGACAATCCCAAGGGCCTGCATCTCGAACGGTGGCGCCATGCTTCGGGCTGCGGCCAGTGGTTCAACGTCGCGCGCAGCACGGTCACGCACGACATCGTTTCCGTCTATGCCATGACCGATCCGGCGCCGCGATGAGTTCGGTGCGATGAGCTCGGGCCGCCTCGCCGTTCCGTTCGGCACACGTATCGACCGCTCGCGCACGGTCGACTTCCAATTCAATGGGCGCGGCTTCCAAGGGTTTCAGGGCGACAGCCTCGCCTCGGCGCTGCTCGCGAATGACGTGCGTCTCGTCGGTCGCAGCTTCAAGCTGCACCGGCCGCGCGGCATCTTCTCCTGCGGCGTCGAGGAGCCCAGCGGACTCGTCGACGTCGGCGAGGACGCGCGCCGGACGCCGAATCTGCGCGCGACGCTCGTCGAGATCCACGACGGCCTCGTCGCGCGCAGCGTCAATTGCTGGCCGAGCGTCGACTTCGATCTGGGCGCGGTCAACGACTGGTTCCGCGCGCTGCTGCCGGCCGGCTTCTACTACAAGACGTTCATGTGGCCCGACTGGCACTTGTTCGAGCCCTGGATCCGGCGCGCGGCCGGACTCGGACGGGCTTCCGGTTTGCCCGACCCCGATCGCTACGAGGAGATCTCGGCGGCGGCCGACCTCGTCGTCGTCGGCGCCGGGATCGCCGGACTCAGTTGCGCGGTCGCTGCCGCGGAGGCCGGCGCGTCGACGCTGTTGCTCGCGAGTTCGGCGGCTCCCGGCGGCGCTCTGGGCTGGCGCAACGATCCCGAGATCGCAGCGCTCGCCGCCGATGCGCGGCGCCTCGGCGTGCGGATTCTGACGCGCACGCTGGGCTTCGGCGTCTTTGACCACAATCTGCTCTGCGCGGCCGAGTCCTTAGCGCCGATCTACGCAGGCACGCAAGGGATCAAGGGCGTATTGCGCGAACGCCTCTGGAAGATCCGCGCGCGCCACATCGTCGCAGCCAACGGAGCGTTCGAACGCCCGCTCGTGTTTCCGGGCAACGACCGGCCGGGCGTGATGCTGGCGGGTGCGGCCGAGAAATACGCGCAAGCCTATGGTGTCGCCTGCGGTCAGCGCGTGGTGATCGCGGCGAACTGTGATTCAGCGTACCTCGTGGCCCACTCCTTGCGTGCCGCCGGCGTCGAGATTGCCGCGCTCGTCGAACGGCGGCCCGCGAGCGATGTCGCGGCGACGGCCGACGGACTGCGGGTGATCGGTGAGGCCGCGATCGCGTCCGTCTCCGGCACGCGTGCGGTTCGCGGCTGTACGGTGCTCACCTTGTCCGGCGGCACGGCACCCCAGAAAATCGACTGTGATCTCATCTTGTCGGCCGGGGGTTACGCGCCAGCCGTGCACCTGCACAGCCAAGCGGGCGGCAAATTGCGCTGGCTCGACGATGCCTCGATGTTCGTGCCCGATGGCCCGGCCCCGGGCCTTGCGAGCGTCGGCGCCTGCGCCGGCGTGTTTGGTCGGGCGCTCGCCGCGAGCCATGGCGCAGAGGTCGGTCGTGCCTTGGCCCGCGGGCAGGCGCTGCCGGCCGTGCCGGTCGGCGGCCTCGGCCGCTCGCTCGCGAGCACCTACCTGCCGAGCCTGAAGGGCAAACAATTCATCGATTTGCAAAACGACGTCGCGACCAGCGACGTGCGCCTCGCGGCACTCGAGAACTATCGTTCCGTCGAACATCTGAAGCGCTACACGACCACCGGCATGGGCACCGACCAAGGCAAGACGAGCAACATCAATGCGCTCGTGCTCATGGGCGAGATCACGGGTCGCGATCCCTCGCTCGTCGGCACGACGAAGTTCCGGCCGCCGTTCGCGCCGGTCACGCTCGGCATGCTCGTCGGACGGCGCGTCGGCGCCCTCTACCGGCCACTCAAGCGTCTGCCCGCGGCTGCCTGGCACGAGGCCCGCGGCGCCCTGTTCGAACAGTTCGGCAACTGGGTCCGGCCCGCCGCGTACCCACTCACCGGTGAAACGCTCGAGTTGGCCGCGCAGCGCGAGGCGGGCGCGGTGCGCCGCGGCGCGGGACTGTTCGACGGATCTCCGCTCGGCAAGATCGAGATCTTCGGACCCGATGCGGCGCAATTCCTCGATCTCATGTACGTAGGCACGATGTCGAACTTGAGTTTGGGTCAGGCGCGTTACGGCTTGTTGCTCAACGAGAACGGCATCGTCGTCGATGATGGCATCGCCGCCCGCCTCGGCGAACAGCATTACTGGATCAACACCACGAGCGCCGGAGTCGAGCGCACCGCGGCCGCATTCGAAGAATGGCTGCAATGCGAGTACCCGCAGCTCAAGGTTCTGATCACGCCGGTCACTGCGCGCTGGGGTAACGTCACGGTTGCCGGGCCGCGTGCTTGGGACTGGCTCGCAGCGGTCGGCTTCGCGGCGGAGTTGTCGCCGGCCGAGATGCGCCACATGACGATCCGCGAGAGCCGCTGGGAAGGCGTGCCCTTGCGCGTGCTGCGGGCAAGCTTCAGCGGGGAGCTCGGCTACGAGATCAACCTGCCGGCGGACCACGTCGAGGGACTCCTCGACCGCTTGTGGGCGCGCGCCGCCGAATTCTCGGGCGTGCTCTACGGTATCGAGGCGCTCGAGATCATGCGCACCGAGAAAGGCTACGTGCATATCGGCACCGACACCGACGGTACGACCTTGCCCGGGGACATCGGCTTCGGCCGCGCCACGCTGCGCAAGGCGGCGAATTTCGTCGGCCGGCGCAGCCTCCTCAGGCCCGCGGCGCTGGACCCCGAGCGCTTTCAATTGGTGGGTCTCGTCCCCGCCGACGGCCGAACGCCTTTGCCGGTCGGTGCGCAAATCGCCGCCGCGCCGCCACCGACACTGACCGAAGGCCACGTCACCTCGAGCTACTGGAGCCCCGAGCTCGAGTCCCCTGTGGCCTTGGGGATGCTCGCGCGCGGTTCGCAGCGACTCGGAGAACGCGTCCGCGCGCATTATCTCGGCACGACCATCGAGGCGGTCGTGGTCAAGACGCCGTTCGTCGATCCCGGCGGTACGCGACTGCATGGTGGGGCTTTACCCGACAGCGGCGCGTCACCACGTGTCGGGGCGCCATCGCAAAGCGGAGTTCCACCGCAAAGCGGAGGCGGTGCGCATGGATAAACTCGCGCTCAGCGCTCCGGGCGTGAGCATCGCCGTCGACACCCGGATACAAATCGGTGCGCTGCGTTACTGTGACCCGGCCGCCGTCGAGACGGCACTACGCTTCGTGACCGGCAGCGCGGTTCCACCGGCGCGTCGCGCCGTGCTCACCGATGCACCGCCGGGTGGGGAATGTCTGCTGCTGCTCTGGCGTAGTCCGTCGGAAACACTGGTCGTGTGCGACACGGCTGCGCCGCTCTTGGCGCTAGGCGCGCAATTGGCCGCGGCACGCGAGGCATGTCTCGTCGACCAAAGCGGCGGTATCTGGGGACTGCGCATCACCGGACCGCGATCCCTCGATCTGCTCGTGCGCGTGGGCGCGACGACCGCCGTTCCCCAACTCGGGGAGTCGCTGATCGGCCGCCTTGCCGATCTGACCGTGCAAAGCGTTTGCGTACGCGAGCACGAAGTGCTGTTGTTGGTCGAACGACTCTATGCGGAGCATCTGCTCGGTTGGATACGCGAGACGATCGCTGATTTCTGAGATTGATCGATCGCAGCGAAAATACCCTCTACACCAGGAGTCAGTGACGTCGTGAAGTCTCGAGCCCGCCTTCTCGTCCAGAACCTCGTCATCACCCAGTGTCTGCTTGCATGCGGCGCCGGCGCCGCGATCGGTGCGGCGCCCTTGATGACGGCGCCTCCGCAGCGGGAGGGTATGTCGCCCACACGTCTGCAGCAACTCAATGATTTCTTCGCCGGCGAGGCGGCCAAGCAATCGGCGGCGGGTTATGTAATTGCCGTGGCTCGCCACGGCAAGCTCGTCGATACCGCCGCTGTGGGCTTTCGCGACATCGAGCATCGCGTGCCGATGAGCCTCGATACGCGATTTCGCATCGCCAGCATGTCGAAGCCCGTCACGAGCGTGGCCGTGCTGATGTTGTACGAGGAAGGGCGCTTGCACCTCGACGATCCGATCAAGCGCTGGCTGCCCGAATTCGCGGAACCGCGTGTTTACACCGGTGTCGATGCCGATGGCCATCTGCAGAGCGTGCCGGCGAAGCGCGACATCACGATTCGCGATTTACTGACGCACAGCAGCGGCCTGGGTTATCTATTCGACTATCGCACCCCGCTCGGCAAGGCTTATTTAGGCTTGAAAATCGATCGCCACGCCTCGCTCGCCGAGAGCGTACGCCAAATCGCGAGCCTGCCGCTCTATTTCAATCCCGGCGAGGGTTGGCAATACAGCTATGCGCACGACGTGCTCGGTCGACTCGTCGAAGTCGTCTCCGGCATGCCGTTTCCGCAGTTTCTGCAAGAGCGGCTATTTACCCCCTTGAAGATGAACTCGACCAGCTTCTACCTTACGCCCGAGACAGTCCCGCTGCTCGCGACGATGTACGTGCACGGTCCAGAAGGTGCGTTGCAAGTCGATCGGGCGGCCTGGCTCGCGAATCCCGCCGATCCCGAACTCACGCCATCTGGCGGCGGCGGGCTGATTTCCACGGCCGGAGATTACCTGCGTTTCGCGCAGATGCTCGCCAATGGCGGCAGTCTCGACGGTCGGGAATATCTTTCGCCCGTGACCGTGTCCCTGATGACCCACAATCAGGTGCCGGTCGACGCCATGGAAAAGTTCTGGGGCGACAACTCGATCGGTCTCGGCTTCGGGCTCGGCGTCGGTGTCGAGGTGGATGCAGCCCACGCGCCGCAAGCCGGCTACGACGGCGACTACGAGTGGGGCGGCCTGTTCGATACCCATTGGTTGGTGAGCCCGAAGACCGGGCTCGTCGCAGTACTCCTTACCCAGATCGATCCCAGCGGCAACAAGCTGCCGCAGCGCACCGACATCGACTTTCGCAATCTGCTGTTTGCGGCGGTGGCGGGGGACTAGCCCACCGGCCGGTCCGCATCGATCGATAGCCACGCGAGGCCGCTCAGGAGAGCGAAGCCGACCCCAACGTAGAACGCCGCATTCCAATCGTCGTGTCCCGAAAGATAAGCGACGATCGGGATGCCGACGATGCCGCCGAGATTGCCGCCGGTGTTCATGAAGCCGCTGACGGCCATGGTGTCGCCGCCGCCGATCGCCATCGCGGTTCCCCAATAGGACGCTTCGGTCAACTCGACGGCGAGGTAACAGGCGGCGAGCGTCGCGACCGCGACATAGGCGTTCGCCGCATGCACCGTACTGAGCAGCAGCAAACCTGCGAGCGGCAGAGCGACCAGGGGCACGATGCGGTAACCCCAGCGGGTCCCGAAGCGCGGCAAAAGGGCATTCGTGAGGATTCCGCCGAGACCCGCGCCCAGGGCGGCGGCGAGCGGCGGGGCCGTCGCAAGCCAGCCGCTCTCGAGCACGGAGAAGTGGCGCTCTTGGACGAGGTAGAGGAACACCCAGTTCGAGAGGAGATAAAATACGTAGTTCATGCACAAATAGGAGATGGCGATCACGAACACGTTGCGATCGCCGAGCACGCTCCACAGCCGGGCGAAGCTGATCGAGGAGTCCACGGCCGTGGCCCGGTGATCGCCGATTTCCCCCAGTTCCCGTGCCGAGATGTCGGGATGTTCGCGAGGCGTATTGCGCGCATACCAGGCCCAGCCGCCGATCAAGACCAGTACCGGCGCCGAGATCCAGAACAAAGCCCGCTGCCAGCCGAGACTCAGCATCAAGGCCGCCACGGCCGGCGGTGTCACCGCCGCGCCGAGTTGCAGACCCATGGTCTGCAGGCCTTGCACGAATGCCCAGCGACGCGGCGGAAACCAGGCGCCGAACACACCCGCCGACACCGGAAAGATCGCGCCTTGCGAGACCCCGAGCAGCAACTGCGCGCCGAGCAGCGCCAGGAAGATGCCCTCGCCGGAAAACAGCTCGGGCGCGATCGCGGTCGCCGCCATCGCCGCGAAGGCGAGCAGGCCGATGATCGTGAAGGCGCGCCGCGCGCCGACCCGCTGTCCGAAGATCCCTCCGGGCAACTGAAAGAGCGCATAGCCGACGACGAAGGCCTGTTCGAGCAAACCGATCTGCAGTTGACTCAAGTGCAGATCCGGCATGATCCGATCGGCGGCGACCGTGATGCTCTTTTGCTGTACGTAGGCTACGAAGCCGAACCCGAACAGAAACGCAAAGATCCGCCAGCGAACCGCCAAGAACGGAACGGACACCCGCGTCAGAACTTGTAACTTACCTTGAGGCCGGCGGTCCGCGGTCGGTTGATCGTCTCGGCGGTCACGAACTGATTGCCGTTCTCGAACAAGTCGGCGCGCGTGTTGCTGAGGTTTTGACCATAGAGCTGCGCCGACCAGGAGTCCTTGGACAGACCCAGGGCGCCGTCATAGGTCGAGAAACCAGACTGATCGTAGCTCTGGATGTTGCCCGTTGCCGAAAAGGAGTGCGCCTGATGGGTGCCGCTCAGTTGCGCGAACGCATCGTAGCTGCCCAGCGTGACCTCGTAGCGAAACCGCAGGGACATTTGGAAGGCCGGAGACTCGGCGAGCGGACTGCCCGGAGTGCCGAAGGCGCTGCCGCCGACGCCGTTGGCAAGTGGGATGGTGATCGCCTGTCCGCCGATTCCGATCAGCGACGGGGAGTTGACGAGGTTGCTGCTGTTCCAGGAGGCCGAGCCGGTCACGGTCAGTTCGTGCGTCAAGCGACCGATGGTTTCCAGTTCCAAGCCGCGGACCCGGTAGTCGGGTCCGTTCGTGACAAAGCTCAAGTTGCCGTAGCAGCAGGACTGGAAGATCTGTACCTGCACGTTCTTCCAGTCCTCTTGGTAGACGGCGCCGTTGAATTGCAGGCGCTTGTCGAACCACTCGGTCTTCCAGCCAACCTCGTTGTTGATCAGAGTGTCCGGTGCATAGGACTGCGGGGTCTGGTAGTCGAAGGCATAGCCGTTGACGGTGTAAGACTGCACGCCGTCATGCACGAGGCCGTCGTGATAGACAGTGTGACTGCCGCGATTGAAACCGCCGGGCCGGAAGCCCTGCGACCAGGTGTAGTACAGCAATACATCGTCCATCGCGTGCCATGTGAGATTCGCGCGGCTGCGAAATCCTTTGTAGGTAATGTCGAGATTCTCGGCGCTCAAATCGTTGCTGTACGGACCGTTACCGGTGCAGGGCGGCGGCCCACCCGCATAGCAACCGAAGCTCGAGACCGAGCTGCCGGAGGCCCGAGTATCGATGTTGTAATAACGCGTACCGAAGGTCACGGTCAGCTTCTTCGGGATGATGTCGAAATCCGCCGACCCGAACAGCGCCCTCTGGGAATAGCCTCGCGTCACGTCGTCGAAGAACGAAGTGTTGTCGTTGCGGATCGAGGGATCCGCGACATAGGCATTGGTCGCGGGCGCAATGTCGGTCAGGCAGCCGATTTGGGTCGCGGTCGTACAGGCGGGCAGGCTCTTGTACATCCAGTCGATTTGCTCGTGGATCGTGTAGTCCTCCCAGAACACACCCGCGATCCCGCGCAAGCGCCAATCATCCGGCGTGCTCAGGCGCAATTCTTGGCTGTCGTGCAGGGCATTGTCGTGTTCCAGCCAGGTGGCGCTCGGCGAGTAACATTGGCTCTTCGTACCCGCCTGGGTCAAGGGATTCGTGCACTGGTAGTAGTCGGCGTATACGCCGCGCGCGTAGTTCGTGTAATCGCCTTGCTGGGCGATGTCGCGGACCATGTAGCTACCGGCATAGACGAGCTTCAAGTCCCCGACCTTGCCGTTTACGGTCAGCGCCGTGTTCTCGAACTTGTCGTCGTTATAGGACGGGTTATAGAGCTGGACCCCGAGATCCGGCAGGGCTTGGCCGGCCGAACTCTCCGGGGTGACGTAGAACACACCTTGCGAGTGCATGTCTTGATACGACTGCACGAGCAGGGCGTTCCAGTCCTCGTTGAACTTCAAGAGCGCGCTGACGCGGATGCCTTGATACGTCACCGGATTGATGGCGTTGGCGACGAGGTTGTTGTTGTTGACCGAAGGACTGCCCGGTGGCACGCCATACGAGGTCGGCGTCGCGCCGCCCGCACAGGCGCCATTGACGGGCAAACCGGTAGGGCAGCCCGTGGCGTAGCCGGCGTAATGAATCCCGATATCGGTGGGCAGGCGACTGAAGGTGCCGGGTACGTTGTTGATGTAACCGCCGCGCGTGTCGCTGTAGATCACGCCGCGCACCGCGAGCGTGTCGGCGATCAAAGGCAGGTTGATCATCGCCTCGACGTCGCTGCTCGGATCGCCGCCGCTGGTGTAGGCATAGCCCGCGTCGACATTGCCTTCGGTCACGTCGAGTTTCGGCTTGTTCGTGATGTAACGGAGCACGCCCGCCTGCGCGCCCGCGCCGAACAACGTGCCTTGAGGTCCTTCGAGGACCTCGATGCGCTCCATGTCCGCGGCATAGACGTCCAAGTTGCGCCCGGGCAATTGACCCGACTGGTCATCGAGATAGACCGCAACGTTTGGAAAGCTGCCGATGCCGCTGGACCCTTGAGTAGCCAAGGTCGAAGTGGCGAGACCACGCATGAAAATCACTCCCTGGCCCGGTCCGTTGCTCGCCGAGGTCACGTTGGGCAGGTATTTCACGAAGTCGTCGAAGGTCGAGACGCTGAGTTGCTTGAGGGTCTCGCTGGTCAGCGCTTGGATTTGGATGGGGACGTCTTGCATGTTTTCCGTGCGCCGTTGGGCGGTCACGGTGATCTCCGCGATCCCGTCGCCCGAGGCATCGGCCGTCTCGTCGGCCGCATGCGCGAAGTTGCCGGTCGCACCGCTCAGGATCGCGGCGATCGCATAGGACAAGCGCGTAGTGGATTTCATATCGTGTTCATCCCCGTCCCGATTGTTTTATTGACGCAACGAGCCCGGAGCTAGCCCGCGGTGGTGATTGAACGTTCATTCAATGTACACCGAGAGGTGGACTCGCCTAAATCTTGCGACATGAGACCGGGAGAATCAAGATTTCGAGAAAAATTGTTTTTCAGCAACAACTTTGGTGCATGTCGTGCCCCAAGATTGAGCGGAGCGGCTGTTTGAATGATCAAGCAAGTCGGCGTGAACGCACGGTCCGACCGCTCAAATAATCGCCGCGACCGCGGAATCGGGGATCACATGGTCGTGGGTTTCCGGCGTTGCCGTTTCGCCACGCTCGGCCGCGTTCAGTCGGCGGTGATGCCGAGCGCCTGCTTGAACGCGCCGAGCCAGGGGTCGAAATGACGCCACTGATCCACTCCAGCGCGATTGATCGGACGGCGGACCTGTTCCGAACTCGCGGTATGGACGCTGCGCTGAGTGCGGTGGAAGTCGAGGCATGCGCTCTCGAACCCCAGTCCGCAAAATTCCAGGATCCGGCGCACGCTGCCCTCGAGGTCCGCCACGACGTCCTCGTGTTGCACTCGCAGGATCTTGCCAGGCAGCACCGTGTCCCAATGCGCCATGAGCTCCAGGTACATGCGGTAGTAGCGCGTGATGTCCTCGACGCTGTAGGTGAACTGCTGTCCGGACGCGAACAATTGCTTGTAGTTGCTGAAACAGCAGGCGAGCGGCTCGCGGCGCGCGTCGATGATCTTGGCGTTCGGCAGGATCAGATGAATCAAGCCGAGGTGGCGGAAGTTATTCGGCATCTTGTCGATGAAGTAGGCTTGGCCGCTGCGATAAACGAGCGTGTCCTGCAGATATTTCTCGCCCAGGCGGCGACATTCATCCGCGCTCAATTCCGCCAATATGCCTGGGTAGCGGGGCGTCGAGTCCCGCGTCTCGCGTCCCTGCAATTCTTGCACCATGCGGGGAATATCGGCCAGTTCCATCGTGCCTTCCACCGATGAATGAGAAGCCAGGATCTGCTCGATCAGGGTCGATCCCGAGCGGGGCAAGCCGACGATGAAGATCGGCGCGGGACTGCTTGCGCCCACCCCGCGTCGAGCCGCAAAGAATTCGCTCGTACAAACCGCGGACTGCAGGCGAGCGTTGCGTTCCAAGGGCTCGGGACGATAGCGACACTCGATTTTTTTCAGGGCGTTGCCACGTTCGTACAGGGCGAACGATTCGGCATAGTCGCCACGATCCTCGAGAGCCTTCGCGAGAGCGAAGCAAAAATGATATCGATCGACGGCCGAGATCCGCGGCGACGATTCTTGACGACGCATTTCCGCGATCTCGACGTCGCTGAAGCGATAGGTTTTTAGATTCGCAAGGCTCCAGTAGGCCTCGCCGTAGCTGGGGCGAACCTGCGTTGCTGCGCGGTAGGCGGCGATCGATTCATCCGTGCGACCGACGGTCTTCAGAGCGTGTGCGACCGAGAGGTGCAGTCCGGCCTCCTGGGGTGTTTCCCGCAGCAACTCCTGATAGAGCGGGATCGCTTGCTCATATTGTCCGAAGCCAGTGCAGATCGTCGCTCGGGTGGTGCGGTACATCCGGTTATCGGGATCCTTCGCCAACAGTTTTTCGATTTCAGTCAGCGCCTGAAGGTGTTTGTGACGTTGTAGCAGCACCAGCGCATATTCATAGCGTGCGATGTCGTGCTCCGGCGATATCGCCAACACGTTCGCCAGCAAGAACTCCGCATCGTCCGCGACATCCAGCTTCATGCCGATCTGCGCGAGCAGTCGCATGCCCTCCACATGATTGCCGTGCATCAGCAAGTAGCGACGGACGACCCGTTCGGCATCGTGGATTTCGTCGTCCGCGAACATGCTGAATGCCGTCACGATTTCCGCCGGAAGCGCGGCGAGTCCCGCCACCTCGCGAGCCGCTCGGTCCGCTTCCCGAGTTCGTCCTACCATGGGCAGCAACTTGTGGAGCGCATCCCAACTTGCAGGCAGCGAGGGATTGAGCTCTACCGCGCGAGTGAACGCCGCGATCGCAGGCTCCGCGGAACGCAGTGCGACATAGCAGTGACCGCGTTCTTGATAAAGGCGCCCGTACGCGGGAAACAGCGCTTCAAGCTTGACCAGGGTCGCCAGGGCCTCCGGGACTCTGCCCAAATACCGCTGACAGACCGCCAACATGTAGAGAAGATCCCGGTTTCCGGATGCTTGCGGGAGGAGTTCCTGGGCTGCGTCCAGGGCTGCGGCGAACTGGCTGGCCGTCAGCAGCGCCTTGACCTGCCGGATCTGCAAGTCGAGTGCGGAGGGCGGCGGGCCCAGTTGTGCATCTTCCATACTGATCCGAGGTCGCAGTGGCTGCGCCGGGCGGGCGCACGAAAAAAAGGCGGACATTGGTGTCCGCCTGGGATCTTAACGCGGCTGACCGTCCCGGTCAGCCGCCGAGCATCGATGACTAGAATTTATAGCCGAACTTGACGCCCGCCACGCGCGGTCGGGTGACCGTTTCGGTGGTGATGAACTGCGCCGCGTTCGTGAAGGTGCTCGCGATCACGTCCGTGAGGTTTTGCCCGAAGAACTGTACGTTCCAGTTGTCCTTCGCGATGCCGGCGGCGGCATCGTAAGTCGTGTACCCAGCCATTTCGTACGCTTCGACATTGCCGGTCGCCGAATACGAGTGCGCCTGATGCTGACCGCCGAACTGCACGAAGGCCTTGTAATCGCCCACGGGGATTTCGTAGCGCGCCCGCAGGTTCGCTTGGAAGGGCGGGGAGTTGGCGAGGTCGCTACCCGGGGGGCCATAGGGATTCGGGATCGACGTGATCGGCTTGCCGAAGTTCACACTCTTCGGGTTGTCGTCGACCAAGAATGGCGAGTTCTGCTGGCTGCTGCTATTCCACGAGGACGAACCGGTCAAGGTCAGACCCTCGGTGACGCGCGCGATCAGCTGAACCTCTACGCCGCGGACACGATAATTCGGCCCGTTGGTTGCGAAAGTCAGATTGCCGAGGCCACCTTGCGGGTCGAAGAAGGCGACCTGAACGTTCTTCCAGTCTTCTTGATAGATCGCACCGTTGACCTGCAGACGGTGATCGAGCCACTGGGTCTTCCAACCCACCTCATTGTTCGTGAGCGTATCCGGATTATAAACGGCCGGCGTCAGGTATTGAGGGTTACCATCCGAACCCAGTAAATGCGCCGATATGCCACGATTGAAGCCGCCCGGGCGGAATCCCTGCGACCAGGTGTAGTACAGCAAGGCATCGTCCGTGACCTTCCAACTCAAGCTGCCCTTGCTGCGAAAGCCGTGGTAGGTCGAGCTATTGGGGTTCTGAACGTTCAGGTTCGAGCCGTAAGGAGCGCTGCCGAGGATGCCGATGCCGCCCGGCTGGCCGTTACCGTTCGTCGCCGAGGTACAAGGACCGAAATAAGTCGTCGGCGCGAAGGCCTTACAATAGAAGCTGCCAACGTCTCCGCCGAGCTCCTCCTCGTCGAACTTGTAATAGCGGGTGCCAGCCGTCAGGGTCAAGGTCTTCGGAACCAATTCGAAGTCGACAGAACCGAAGGCGGCTGTTTGTTTGATGTCGCGCTGAAAATCATCGAAGAAGCCGGTGTTATCGTTGCGCTCGTTCGGGTTGTTCGCATAAGCGCCCGGCCAGGGCTGGACATTGTTGAAGCAGTTCACGTCGATCGCCGCGGAGCAGGTCGGCACGGTCTTGTAGAGCCACTCGTTGTCGTCGTAGATTTTGTACTCTTCCCAGTACACTCCGGCCGTGCCGCGAATGCCGGCCTGTTCCGGAGTGCTCACGCGCAACTCATGGCTCTGGTGCGTGTTTCGCTCGGTGTCCTGCCAGGTAGACGAGGGGGAATAGCACTTGGCGCTCGGACTCGCGACCTTGCTGGAATAAGACACGCCCGTACACTGGTAGTAATACCCGTAGACGCCACGAGCGTAGTTCGTGTAGTCCTGTTGCTGCTCGACGTTGCGAACGAGATACCCGCCGTTGTACACGAGCTTGAGGTCGCCGATCTGGCCATTGACGGTCAGCGCGGTGTTCTCGAAGCGGTCCTTGTCGTAGGAAGGGTTGAACAGGGTGACCGATAGCTCGGGCAAGGTCTGTCCGGCAGCGCCGGTCGGCATTTCCGAGAAGACGCCCTGGGCGTTCATCGTCTGGTAGCTTTGTGCAAGCAAGGCGTTCCAGTTGTCATTGATTTTGTAGAGAGCCGAGAGACGGAACCCTTGGTACGTGACCGGGTTGATCGCGTTACCGACCGTGCTGTTGTTGTTGATCACCGGGCTGCCCGCTGGGACGACGCCGCCATTGTTCTCTGCCAAGCCGATATCGGTGCCTTCGCGGGAGAACGTGCTCGGCACGTTATTGATGTAGCCGCCACGCGAGTCGCTGTAGATCACGCCACGCACCGCAAGCGTATCGGGGATCAGCGGTAAATTGAGCGTTGCATCGACGTTGGTGTTCGGGTCGCCGTGCGCGGTGTAGCTGTAGCCCGCATTGACGTTGCCTTCTGTCACGTCGAGTTTCGGTTTGTTCGTGATATATCGCAGCACGCCGGCTTCGGCGCCGGAGCCGAATAAAGTGCCCTGCGGTCCTTCGAGGACTTCGATGCGCTCGAGGTCCGCCGCATAGACGTCGAGGTTGCGACCGGGCAGGGAACCCGACTGGTCGTCCAGATAGACGGCGACGTTCGGTATTTGGCCGTTCGTGCCGCTGCCTTGCGAACCGCCCGCTCCGATGGAGAGGCCGCGCATGTAAATGTTGACCTGTCCGGGGCCGTTCGAAGCGGTCGAAACGCTCGGCAAGTATTTGATGAAATCGTCAGCCGTCGTGACGTTCAACTGCGTCAAGGTTTCGGACGTCAGCGCCTGAATCGTGATCGGCACGTCTTGCATGTTTTCCGTGCGACGCTGAGCGGTGACCGTGATTTCTTGAATCGCATCGGAGGAATCCGTGTTTGCCGAGGGCGCCGCAAAGCTGAGACTTGCCGCACTGCCGCCCAAGATCGCGGCGATCGCGTAGGATAGTTTCGAAGTTGAATTCATGCTTCATCCCTTCCTGAAGTTTTTCGCGTTATCAACCCATTCGACTTGCCGTCACGCGGACCGACGCACGGATGCCGCGACGCAGCGTTACAGTTGAATTGCAACCGAGAATAACACCGTGGTCAGGTCCCACAAGCCTTATTTTGTTGTTGGCAAGCATCAACCGTATGCTCAATTTCGATCTTGCCATGCGGAAATTAGATTTCAGGCGTCGTCGGGCCCGAGACGCGCGGGAAAGCCCGGGGCGCGCAGTTCCGTACCGACCGAGTCCTCGAGCAGCTTGACGATCATCGACGACCACGCGCCGCCGCCATACTTCGCGCGGCCTTCGATGAAAGTCTGTTCCATGACGCCGGCGAGGCGCAGCGGCACGCCGAAGCGGCGCCCGAACTCGAGCGCGAAGCCGGCGTCCTTGCAGGCTAAATCCATCGTGAAACCAATGTCATAGCTGCCATTTAGAATCACTTTCGACTCGGTTTCGTGGACGAAGCTCGTGCCCGAACTCGCGGCGATCGCGGCGAACGCTTGGCCTAGATCCACGCCTGCCTTGGCGCACAACATCAGGGCCTCGCCGGCGGCGATCAGATGGATGAAGGCCAGCATATTGGTCACGACTTTGGTGACCGCAGCCTGCTCGAAGCCGCCCAAATGGATGACTTTGCCACCCATGGCAGACAAGGCCGGAAGATGCTGCTCGAACGTCTGTTGCGCGCCACCCACAAGAACGGTGATCTCGCCGGCTGCGGCGCGATGGACGCCCCCGGTGACCGGGCAGGTCAGTGAGGCGATGCCGAACTCCGCCGCCCGCGCGGCCAGGGCCTCGATCTCGGCAAAGTCGTTGGTGCTCATCTCGATCCAAGTGCTGCCCGGGCGCATCACCGGTATCGCAATATCCATGACGGCGATGCTGGCCTTGGGCGAGGGCAGGCAGGTGATCAGGCCGTCGACCTGGGCGGCCAGTTCGGCGACCGATGCCGCCCACTTCGCGCCCGCCGCAAGCGCGATCTCCGCGGCTCGAGCGTCGAGATCATGGACCGTGAGGTCGAATCCTGCGCGCGCCAAATTCGCCGCGAGATGCTTGCCGAGATTGCCGAGGCCGATGAATCCGTAGCGCAAGAGAACTCCTCGTAAACCACGCAGTCGATCTAAACCGAGCGATCGATCTTAACCAAGCGGCCGATCGATCATTTCCAAATGCAGGTAGGTATCGTCGACGTAGGGGTGAGCGAGCGCAACCGCTTCGTTCAACTCGACGCCGAGCCCCGGCGCCGTCGGCGGAATCACATAGCCGTCCTCCCACAGGATCGGCTTCTCGAGCAACTCGGCGTGGAAGCCACCCCATTGCTGAATACTCTCGAGGATCAGGAAATTGGGCGAGCACGCGGCGATCTGGATGTTCGCCGCGCCGACCACCGGGCCGCAATAGAGGTGCGGGGCGATCTGGGCGTAATGCACCTCCGCGAGCGCGGCGATCTTCTTCGCCTCGAGCAGGCCGCCGACCCGTCCCAGGTTCATCTGCAGGATGTTCGCCGCGCCGGTCGCGAGCACGCGCGCGAACTCGTACTTGGTGGTCAGGCGCTCGCCGGTTGCGATCGGGATGCTGGTCGCGCGCGCGACCAAGGCCATTTGTTCGGGCATCTCCGGCGGCACCGGCTCCTCGTACCAGAGCGGATCGAAGGGCTCTAGTTGCTTGGCGAGGCGGATCGCACCCGACGTCGTGAACTGACCGTGCGTGCCCATGAGCAGATCGGCCTTGCGGCCCACGGCTTCGCGCACTAGGCGCGTCAGGCGGATCGTGCGCTCGAGCGCTTCCTGGGTCGGCTGGCGTGGGTCGTAGGCCGAGAAGCCCCCCGTTGGATCGAACTTCAGGGCGGTGAAACCCTGGGCGACGTATTCGGCCGCACGTTGTGCGGACCGCTCGGGGTCGTGATAGAAGTCGTCGCCTTCGCCCGGGTTCGGGTAGAGATACGTGTAGCTGCGCAGGCGCTCGTTGAGCTTGCCGCCGAGGAGCTGGTAGACGGGTTGCTCGACCGCTTTACCGATGATGTCCCAGCAGGCCATTTCGATGCCGGAGAGCACGCCCATCAGGGATACATCGGGGCGCAGCGTGAAGCCCGAGCCGTAGGTCTCGCGCCAGAGCGACTCGATCTGGAACGGATCGCGCCCGGCGAAACGCCGCGCGAAAACATCGCTGATCATCGCGGCGACGACTTTGGGCCCGAAGGTCGCGGCATAGACCTCGCCCACGCCCTCGATGCCGCAAGCGGTCTTGATCTTGAGGAACACGAAGTAGCGCCCGCCGAAGCCCGGCGGCGGATTGCCCACGATGAAAACCTTGACGCTGTCGAGCTTCATTTATCCCCCCCATCCTTAGTTCTGCAGTATCAATGTGGCGGCCTTTTGCGCGACCATCAGCGTGGGCGCGTTCGTATTGGCCGAGGTCACGGTCGGAAACACCGAGGCATCGACGACTCGCAGCCGTTCGACACCGTACACGCGTAGACAGGAATCGACGACCGAGTCCGCCGGTGACGGGCCCATGCGGCAGGTGCTCACCGGGTGATAGACCGTGGCGGCGCGGGCGCGGAAGTCGGCGAGCAAAGCGGTGGGTGTCATCGCATCGAGCGCGGGAGCGATCGGTTCGCGGATGAGTGCGCGCATCGCCCGGGTTCGCGCGATCCGCTGCGTGAGCACGCCTCCGTGGATCACGTCCTCGACGTCTTTGGCCGTCGAGAGGTAGTTCGGCTGAATACGCGGCGCGCTGGTGTAGTCGGGACCCGCAATATCGATGCGGCCGCGACTGGTCGGCCGGGTCGGCTGAAAACAGAGAATGAAACCCGGGAAGGGATCGACGTCGATGCGCTTGCGATTCGCATCGCCGGCCCCGTAGGTCACGGGATTGAAATAGAGCTGCACGTCGGGACGCGCCGCCGTGGGATCCGCGCGCAGAAACCCGCCGAATTGATTGACGCTGAGCGACAGGGGTCCGGTTCGCCAGAGCGCGTAGCGTGCACCCGCGATGAACTTTGCGAACGGTGAATGCAGTTCGTCGTTGAGCGTCGGCTGCGTCGCCTTGAAGGAATACGAGACGGCGAGGTGATCCTGCAGATTACCGCCGACCGCCGGATTCTCGACCAGTACGGGAATGCCCATGCTCTGCAGCAGCGGGCCCGGGCCGATACCCGACAATTGCAAAAGCTGCGGCGAATTCACGGCGCCGCCGCTCAAGATCACTTCGCGCCGCGCCGTGACCCGCTGTGTCAGGCCGTCTTGCACGTACTCGACGCCCACCGCGCGACCCTGCTCGATCAGCACCCGGCTGACCCAGGCCTCGGTTTTCAGCGCCAGATTCTGCCGTCGCAGTGCGGGCCGCAAAAAGGCATCCGCCGCCGACCAGCGTCTGCCCTTGCGTATAGTCACTTGGTAGCAGCCGACGCCCTCCGGTTGCGGACCGTTGAAGTCGTCGGTGACGGGCAGCGCCAGTTCGCGGGCCGCCGCGTACCAGCTTGCACGGGTCGCGTGCAGGAAGGGGCTCACGTCCTTGACGTCGAGGGCACCCGTGCCGCGCACGCCGCCTTGGCTGTCGACGCGCCGCTCCGACCGTTCGAAGTACGGCCGGACCTCGTCCCAGCCCCAACCGATGTTGCCCATGCGGCGCCAATCGTCGAAGTCCACCGGCATACCGCGGCAGTAGACCAGGGCGTTGATCGAACTCGATCCGCCGACGACCCGGCCGCGCGGCCAATACATGGTGCGGCCCTCGAGGCCGGGGTTCGCCTCCGTCTGGTACTTCCAGTTTACGGCCGGGTCCGCGAACGTGCGTCCGTAGCCGATCGGCATTTTGATCCAGAGCCGCGCGTCCGAACCCCCGGCTTCGAGGACGAGAACCCGCGTACTCGGGTCCGCCGAAAGCCGGTCGGCGAGCACGCAGCCTGCCGATCCCGCGCCCACGATGATGTAGTCGAACTCGGTCACCTCGCGGAGCTTAGCCTGAACGGCCCGTGCCGCTATGCCATTTCCCGATTTACCCATGTCTTTTTCGGATACACGACGCCGACGTCTCTAGCCGGCGCCGGCGTCGCGTTACGGTTCTGAAACCTGTATGGTGCGTGCAAATCCCGTGCGAGGTTGCAACGAGTGGTTACAACGGCAATTAACGTAGCGCGCGACCGATCCCCTTCGAGCGTGGAACGCTGGTACGTGCTGATTCTCATGTTGCTGATCTATGCGATCAACATTGCCGATCGCTACGTCGTATCTACGGTCCTCGAGCCGATCCGACTGGAATTGCATTTGGACGATCAAGGCGTCGCGTTCCTGACCGGAATTCCGCTGGCGCTGTTTTATGTCACTTGTGGGATCCCGCTGTCCTGGCTCGCCGACCGTTCGAACCGGCGCAACATTCTGTCGATTTCCCTGATCATCTGGTCCGGGTTCACCGCCTTGTGCGGGATGTCGCATAGCTACATGCAGTTCTTGCTGGGCCGCATCGGCGTCGGCATCGGTGAGGCGGGTGGTACGCCGCCGTCGACCGCGATCGTCTCCGATTGCTTCCCGCCCAGTCGCCGTCCGATGGCCATGACGGTGCTCGCGCTCGGTGCCCCGATCGGTGCCTACCTCGGCTACAACATGGCGGGCGCCGTCGCGAGCGCCTACACCTGGCGGGCTGCGTTTCTCGCGCTGGGCGTGCCGGGACTGATCGTCGGCATCGTCGTATTTCTGACCATCCGCGAGCCCGTGCGTGGCCGTCTCGATGCGATCGTCGATGAGCTCAAGCCCTCGTTGATGGAGTCGCTGCGCTTCCTGTTCGTACAAAAAGCCGCTTTTCACGTCGTCATGGGCGGCGGCGTCTGTGCGCTATGGGGCTGGGGGCTCATGTATTGGACGCCGACCTTCCTGCAGCGCGCCTACGGCCTCGATGTCGGGCAGGCGGGCGCCGTCACGGGCTACGCCCACCTCGTCGGGGGCTCGCTCGCGACCGTCGGCACGGCATGGGTGTTGTCGCGGCCGGCGATGGCCGATCCGCGGCGAGTCGTCTGGCTGCTCGCCGCGGGCATTGGACTCGCCACGCTGCCATCGCTGGCAGCGTATTGGACGCACTCGCTCGACGTCGCGAAACTCATGTTCTGGATCTTCATTCCCGCGATCTACTTCTACATCGGCCCGTGCTTCGGCCTGTTGAACAACCTCGCGCCCTGTCACATGCGCAACATGTTCATCGCGATTTGTCTGCTCGTCGCCAATATCTTCAATTTGATCGTCGCGCCTTGGTTCGTCGGCTTCCTCAGCGACCGCTTTGCCGGTGCGCACGCCACCGATGCGGAATCGCTGCGCCTGGCGCTGCTCGTGCTCGCGCCGACCGGCTTCTGGGCGGCCTGGCATCTGTGGATGGCATCGCGGACGATCGTCGCCGACCAAAAGCGCGCGATCGGCTACACCAAGAGCTGGGCTCCTTGAAGAGAGGAGCGATCGACCGCCGTTGGCTGCCCTTGAATGCGTTGCGGGCCTTCGAGGGCGTCGCCAAGCACAGCAGCTTCACCGCGGCGGCCAATGCGCTGCTGATCTCGCAGAGCGCCCTGTCGCGCCACGTCATCGCCTTGGAAAAACTCATCGGCGCGCAACTGTTCGAGCGCAAGCCGCACTCTCTGGTGTTGACCAAGGCGGGGCAGCATCTGCTGCCCGCCGTGATGAAGTCCTTCGACCGTCTCGAATACGCGCTCGACGATCTGCGCAACGACGCTGCGCCCACGGTGCGCACCCTGCGCGTGCAAATGCCGCCGAGTTTCGCCGTGCACCTCGCCGTGCCGATCCTGCGAGATTTTCGTCGCGCGGTTGCCGAAGTCGAAATCGACCTCGTGAGCCCCTACGGCGTCGGTCCGCCCTTGAGTGACGTCGACGTGGCGGTCGTTTATTCCAAACCGACCGTGACCGATTTGGTCCGCGACTTATTGTGGCCGGTGCGCTTGAGTTTGCTCTGTCACCCGGCGATCGCGGCCAAATTCGCCGGCAAGAGCGTGCAGGAACTGATCGAGGGCAACGAACTCGTGCACGTCCGCATCGCCGACCTGCCGCGACACCACATGTGGTTGCAATATGCCCGACAGGCGAATCTCCATGCGGTGAATGTCGAGCGGGGATTGGTCTTCGACACCGCGATCCTCGCCGTACAATATGCCTTGAGTGGCGAGGGGCTCGCGCTCGTCGACACGAATCTGTTCAGCGAGGAAATCCGGACCGGCCGGCTCGTCCGGCCTTTCGACACGAGTGTCGACGACGGCTATGGTTATTATTTGATCACCCATCCGGAAGGCCTCGGTGACACGGCGATCGCGCTGTTTCGTTCCTGGCTGATCGAGCGCTTCGGCAACGGCGCGTTGGGAGCAGCGTCCTCCGACGGCGCGGGTAATTTACATTTGGTGGTTTCAAACGAGTGAGAGAGTGAAGATGAAGACTCATGCCAAAGTGGTGGTGATCGGCGGCGGCGTCGTCGGGGCGAGCGTGCTCTACCATCTGACCAAGGCAGGCTGGAAGGACGTGCTGCTGATCGAGCGGGCGGAGCTCACTTCGGGCTCGACGTGGCACGCGGCCGGCGGCATGCACACCGTGAACGGCGATCCCAACGTCGCCAAACTGCAGCAATACACGATCAACCTCTACAAGGAGCTCGAGCGGATCTCGGGGCAGTCGTGCGGCGTGCACATCACCGGCGGCATCATGCTCGCCGGCACGCCCGCGCGCGTCGACTGGCTGAAGATGGCGAAGGCGCGCGGCCGCTATCTCGGCATGGATCTCGAGCTGATCTCGGTCGACGAGGCCGCCAAGCTGTTCCCGTTGATGGAGAAGAAGCACTTCCTCGGGGCGATGTACGATCCGATCGAGGGTCACGTCGATCCCTACGGCGTCACGCATGCCTATGCGAAGTCGGCGCAGATCGGCGGCGCCGAAATCGTCCGCCAGACACGGGTCACCGATCTGCGGCAGCGACAAGACGGGACCTGGGACGTCATCACCGAACAGGGCGATGTGCACGCCGAACATGTCGTGAACGCGGCGGGTCTCTGGGCGCGCGAAGTGGGTCGCATGGTCGGTTTGGAATTGCCCGTGCTCGCGATGGAACATCAATACTTGATCACGGGCGACATGCCGGAGCTCGTGGGCAAGAAGGAACAGATGCACTGCATCGATTTCGAAGGCGAGATTTATATTCGTCAGGAACGCGGCGGCATGCTCATGGGCACCTACGAGCGTGCGGGCGTGCCGTGGTCCGAGAGCACGACTCCCTGGGATTTCGGTCAGGACCTGCTGCCGAACGATCTGGAGCGCATCGCCCCCAGCCTCGAGGTCGGATTCGAACATTTTCCCTCGCTGGGCGACGCCGGCATCAAGAAGGTCGTCAACGGGCCGTTCACGTTCGCACCGGACGGCAATCCCTTGATCGGTCCGGTCAAGGGCCTCAAGAATTTCTGGGTTGCCTGCGGCGTCATGGCCGGCTTCAGCCAGGGCGGCGGGGTCGGTCTGTCCCTCGCGCATTGGATGGTGGACGGGGATCCGGGCGCCGACGTCTGGGCGATGGACGTCGCGCGCTACGGCGATTGGACGACGCTCGCCTACACGAATGCCAAGGTGCGCGAGAATTACTCGCGACGCTTCAGCATCCGCTTCCCGAACGAGGAATTGCCGGCCGCGCAGCCACTGCGCACGACACCGATCTACGAGAAGTTGCAAGCCGAGCATGCGGTATTCGGCGATTACTGCGGCTTCGAGCATCCGCTCTGGTTCGCGCCCAGCGCAGCGGAGGCGACCGACATCGTGAGCTGGCGCCGCTCGAATGCGCATCCGCACGTTGCGGCCGAATGCCTCGCCGTGCAGAAAACAGCGGGCCTCCTAGAGATTTCCAATTACGGCAAGTTCGAAGTGCGCGGACCGGGCGCCGCCGAGTGGCTGTCTCGCGTGATGGCGAACCGGATTCCGAAGATCGGCAGGATCGTGCTCACGCCGATGCTCAACGACCGCGGCAAGTTGATCGGCGACTTCACGATTTGCCGCGTGTCGGAGGACCACTTCTTCCTGATCGGCACCTATGCCGCGGAACAGTTCTACTTGCGCTGGTTCGAACGCAGCCTGCCGCCCAGCGGCGTCAGCGTGCGGCCGTGTGCGGTCGAATACGTCGGCCTGTCCGTGGCGGGACCGAACTCGCGCGCGCTCTTGCAGAGCCTGGTGCGCGAGGATCTGTCGAGCGCGGCGTTTCCGTTCATGTCGTTCCGGCGCGTCGATGTCGGCATGGTGCCGACCTACATGGGTCGTGTTTCCTTCACGGGCGAACTCGGGTTCGAGATGTGGGTGACGACCGATTATCAGCGCGCCTTGTACGATCTGTTGCAAAAGGCTGGTCGCGATTTCGGGCTCAGGTCGTTCGGCGGTCGGGCATTGAATTCCTTGCGCATCGAAAAGAGCTTCGGCACCTGGGCCCGCGAGTACCGGCCGATCTACGGCCCGCACGAGGCCGGTCTTGGCCGCTTCGTCGATTTGAACAAGCCGGATTTCATCGGGCGCACGGCGGCGCTCGACGAGCGCGCCAAGGGCGGGGCCCTGCGCCTGGTCACTTTTACGGTCGATGCAAGCGATGCAGACGCACTCGGCGACGAGCCCATTTGGCATGATGGCAAAACGGTTGGGTGGGTAACTTCGGGCGCTTACGGCTATCGCATCGGCCAATCGATGGCGCTCGGCTACGTTCCGGCCGCGATCGCGGGGGCGGATGCGGGATTCGAGATCGAGATCATCGGCGAGCGGCGCAAGGCCACGCCGCACAAGGCCGCGCCGGTCGATCCGCAGGGCTTGTTGATGCGGACTTGAGTGGATGAGCGCCGAGGACCGACGCTTGGGCCATGTGTATTCGACCGGTCTGCCGTTCGTTTAAGGCGCGCCGGGATAGACGGCATCGGCCTCACCGCTGGCGAGCACGTGTCCCTGCATCGCACGCAGCGCATCCTCGCCGAAGAAAACACCGTGAAGTCCGAGACTCGGCACGTCGAGCGCATACACTTGGGTGACGTAGCGATGCACGACGCGATCGTTGTGCGGCGGACAAGGCCCGTCGTAGCCGCCGCGCAGGCCGGCCAGGGGCGAATCCTCGGGATAGAAGTATGAGTAGACGTTGGCGCCGCGCAGGCCATGAGGGGTGGGACCAATCGGCTTGCCCTTGAGGACGAATCCTGCGCCTTCCTCGCCCCGGCGCAGGTGGTTGAGCGTCGGAGGAATATCGATCAGCACCCAATGGATGAAGGGGACCCGCGGCGTATCGGCGGTGAGCACCACACCGGGTTTGTTGATGGTGCTCAGATCCTTGGGCACGTCCAGATCCGTCATGAGTAGCGCATAGGAGCGCGTGCCCGACGGACCCCGCGACCACGAGACGCTAGGGCTGATGTCATAGTCGGGCGCATTCCTGGGGGTCGGCGGGCAATAAGCGGCGCTGTCCGGCAAACTTCCGACCATCGATAAGCCGCCGACTTTGACCGTCAGGCTGAGCGGAGCGACGGTCGGCGACGCTGAGGCGGGGTCCGAGACTGCCGGCCGCGCGACGGCGAGTCCCAAGGCTAGCGCGAGCGCGGCGTACCGCGTTCGAGTCCACGCCGTATTACCCGACGCCATCATCAAAATCGACCGTTGACCGTCAGACCGTACATCCGCGGCAGCCCGACGGTGCCGGTGTCCAGCCCCAAGGCCGGGATGTCATAGCCGGTCAGACGGTAATACTTGTCGAACAGGTTGGAGCCATAGAGCTGTACGTCCCACCGGGTGCTGTTGGACGGGCGATAGACCAGTCGCGCGCCCAAGAGCCCGTAGGACGGGATGTAGACGCCGCTGCTATCTGAACCCGTCACCACCCAGCTGGTCCAGCCTTCATCCAAGCGCAGCGTCAACGCGGCACCGTTTGGAAGCGAGAAATCATACTGCGCGCCGACATCGGCGGTTTCCTTGGGTGCGTAAGGAAACGGTGAGCCTGTAATGATTCCGGTGGTGGCCGGATAATCAGAGTAACCGGTGCCAAGAAGGCCGAAGCCATAATTGATGCGCATCGCGCGCGTGATGAGCCACTGTCCCTCGATTTCTGCGCCTCTCACGGTCCCCTTACCGGCGTTGATCGTCACATTGTCGAAACCCTCGTTCTCGTTGGCCTGCACATTCGTATACAAGCTGTAGAACAGCGAGGTGTTGAAGCGCAGCGTGTGATCGAACCAATCCGAACGCAGGCCGAGTTCGTAGTTCTTGAGTTTCTCGGGCGCGTACGACTGTACGCCTGTCGGGGTCTGCGTGCCGCCGCCGGCGCTGAACCCCTCGGCAAACGTGGCATAGGTCATGACCGCCGGCGTCCATTGATACTGCAGTGAGAAGCGCGGAGCGGTATCGGTGTACACGCCGCTGGCTACGCCGTATACGGGTCCTGCGCCGTTTGGCGTTAGGCTCGTGCTGGGGACGCAACAGAGCGCCGGGATCGGCTGATCCGGCGCGAACCCCTCGACCTCGGCCGTGTCCCTGTTGTAGCGCACGCCTGCGGTCAACGTGAGTTCGTCGGTGATCTTATAGGTCCACTCGGTGAATCCGGCCAAGCCGTGGATATGATAGAAAAACAA
>Ga0116226_10000415_pt1 | contig 35978 bp, 24 predicted proteins | sample S1TSphfallax_FD_89692 | JGI IMG/M metagenome (GOLD analysis project Ga0116226, IMG submission 89692) | Host-associated microbial communities from peat moss isolated from Minnesota, USA - S1T2_Fa - Sphagnum fallax MG | ecosystem: Host-associated > Plants > Peat moss > Unclassified | place: USA...
ATTCGACAACTTCGGAGTTTCCCCCCCCCCTCACCCTACCCTCTCCGCCCCCAGGGGCGGAGAGGGGTTTTGCGACTTATCCTAGCCCACGGCGTCAAGCCCGGCCATGACGAAATAACAACGATTATATCCAACTGCGATGGGCATCCCACAAGGGAAGGGATCGCTTCACGGGTCAGCTTTTGTGCCGGTTGGTCTTACCCCGCCACCGATCGCGCGAAGCGCGGAGTCGATCCGCCGCAGGCCGGAGCCGGCCAGCTCGGTCGCCATGTGCGGCTGCAACATCGGATGAACGGCGGCGAGCATTCGCGTCAGTTCCGTCATCGACTGGTTGATCGGATTGGCCCGCGCCGCCGGCTCCAGCAGCGTCCCGGCATACCAATTCAGGGCGGGCAGGAATTTCGACGAGCGGCTGACGATTCCGGCAAAAATTCCGCCGCCGCTGAGCGTCAGCATCCAGGGCGGCAGCACGATGTCCACCAGCCGCCTTTGCAGCGGTGCGAGATGTGCTTGCGCGTCGCCGCCGGCTTGATCGAGGAAATCCCTCAGTGCGAGGGCCTGGCACGCGGCGACGCTGATGCCCTGTCCGAATCCGGGATTCAGGCAGCAGATGGAATCACCGATCGCCAGCAGGCCCCGCGGCATCCACGCCATGTCATATCGGCGCAAGTAGGCGTCGGGGATGCGCAAGCGTCTGGCGGGCGACACCGGCACCGCGGCGGCGACCTGCCGATAGAGATCCTGGTTCGGCAGGCTGCGGGCGAAGGCGAGGAACTCATCCGGCGAGGTGCCGGGCGCATCGCCGAAATATCCTGCCAGGGTCACGACATGATGCCCGCCCTCCACCGGCGAGATGAACCCCGTCCGCCGGCCGAACGGCGCCTGCGGATAGGCGAGGAGCACCTGCCAGCGCCTGGACCGGTCGGGAGCCAGATGAAAGCGGCGACTGACATACGTGAGATCGTACGGGAGATTTTCCTCCGGCGCGGCCGGATAGCCGAGCTGTTTCATCCAGCGTGGCAGTGGCGATGTGCGCCCGCCGGCGTCGATCAGCAGATCGCACGGGAGGTAGACCGGTTTGCCGGTTTCGAGATCGACGAGTGCCACTCCCGCGATGCGATCATTCGCACCCGTGCCGTCACCGGTGACGATCGGGTTTCGCGCCGCGTGGCGCTGCAGAATTCCGACGTTCGGCAACAGCCGGACCCGCCGCCGGAGAATCGATGCGAGCAGCGGCTGGGTTTGCAGCGTTCCCATGAACCCCGTGTCGAGGCGCTGGTAGAATGCGAGGTCGGCGGTCGGGTCCATCGGGACCGCGCCGGCGGACAGAAGTTCCCTTCGTATTCCGGGACAAAGCGCCTCCATCGCCGCCTGGCCGGTGGACAGCAGCGTATGGCCATGGTGCCCCTGCGGCACGCCTTTGCGCGGCTGGATCGTGTCCGGAATCGAGTCCCGCTCGACGAGCGTGACTTGCCCGGCCCAGCGCGACACCGCGAGGGCGGTCAGAAGCCCGGTGATGCCGCCGCCGACGACGATGACGCGGGCCGTCACGGCGCACCTGCCCCGACGCGCGGCGCGCGGGGCCTCAGGACACCATGCCCAGCGTGAAAAGCCGCCAACCGCTGAGCAGGAAGCGCTCGCAATCCGATATTGCCTCCTGGAAAGGCGGTGGGGCCGGCGGCGTGCCGGCAGCCGTAAATCGGTAGAGATTTCTGACATTGTCGAAGCGCAAATCCGCCGAGAATTGGAGCGACATCAGCGACTTCCCCGTTGTGCCGAGCGGCGGAAACCCCGTCGGGCTGCCGTTTTCGTCGAGGCTCGCGTTCGGGTAGATCTGGTATTCCGCACCATCGTAGAACGATGGCGCCGTGCAGTTCGCGAACACGGAATCGCAACCGACCAGCGCCTGATACGCTGCCATGGTCGGGTGCTGCGCCTCGCGGAACTGTTTGAGATTGATGACCGACATCAGTCCGGGCGCGATGTCCGCGATCATGCCGAGCCACGTATCTTCGATGCTGTCCGCCACGCTGTCGTGCCCCAGCAGCGACCACGGAAAGAGATGATCCATCGCGGTCCCGCCGCCCAGCGGCAGTCCGGTTTTGACGCTCAGGATCGGCTCGGTTCTCTGCGGCACGTCGCGCCCGAAGGTCTTGAAACTTGGCAGCGCCAGCGAGGCAGAAAACCGGCCGTCCGGGTCCGTCGCCGTCTCGATCTCACCGAGGAGCTTGCGAAATCCGAGAATCTCGCGCCCCGATATCGCGGAAGTCGCGTCGTTGACGGCGATGAACGGGAAGGCCCAGGAAAAATCCATCGGCAGAAGGAAATTGCCGGACGCGGCAACCAGGCGCACGACCGGGAAGTTGATGTAAATTTCCTTCTGCGTGACATAACCCATGCCGGCAAATTTGGGGTCTTCGCTGACTAGGCTTGGGTAGTTCAGGACCATCAAATAGCCGAACGGCACCATGGCCTGATAGCGATAACCGGCGCCGATATTCAGGTATGTGTCACAAAAACCCTGAAGATAGGCGAGGTCGATCGGCACCATGAAGGCGTTGACCTGGACATTGCGAAAATAATACGGCGGCGGAATCTGCTGCGGGTCGAAGGTTTCAAGGAATGGCATGAATGTCTCCTTCCGGGGCGATCCGGGTCCGGTTCAGGTGGCCAATGCGCCAAGCCGGGCGCAGCCGAGGCCAAGGATGAAGTCGCCGCCGAACAGGCGGGCCGGCGTGCAAAAGCCGGGCGCGTGCTCGCCGTTCAGCACCCGGCGGGCGATTTCGGTCGCGGTGATCGCCGTCACGGTATAGCCATCGAGCGCGTGGAGGCGGAGCGTCGTCGCTCGCCGCCAGCGATCCTCACACTCCGCGACCAGGACGATGCCCGATCGCTGGCGCGTTTCGTCCGATGCATCGTCCGGCCACGCGAAGGTGGACAACCGCGAGATCGCCCGGCCGGCGGCCTCGGGTGCCAGGTGCGCCGAGATGGAGCCGATCCGATGGGTCAGGCGCACCGCCCAGTCGGCTTCGAGATACGTCTCGATGTTGGCAACTCCGGTGGTGAACTGGCCGGTGATCACATCGGGGAACGTGAGGGCGGTCGCGTCGCGCAGCCCCTCGCCGAAATCGAAGGCGTGGGAGAGGCGACCCGAGGGCTCGGCGCGCAGGGCGCCGGCGCGCCGCACCAGCACGGTCGGACTTGCCAGCCCGAGCGCGCTGCGGGCCGTGCCGCGCAACATCAGCCTGGGCTGGGAAACCGCCAGCCGGAGCAAAACCGGCTCCGGCACGTGCGCCGCCGCCAGCGCCAGCAGGCAGTCGGAGGCGACGATCGAGAAGCCGACGCCCGGCATCAGCATCACGCCCGCGACGGAGGCCGCCATCGAGCGATCCATCGCATCGACAAACACGGGCCACTCGCCGGCCAGGTCGAGGTAATGCGTACCGGTCCGAATGCAGGCTGCCATCATCGGCGCGGCGGTCTGCTGGAACGGACCGGCCGCGTGTATCACCACCGCGATGTCGCTCAGGGCGTCGTCGATCGGTTCGCCGGCCCGCAGCCCGAATGTGCGGCACGGCAGCGCGAGTGCCGCCGCCAGCCTGCCGACCTTTGCCGCATCGCGACCGGCGAGCACCACGTCGATGCCGGCATCGCGCATTCGTTCGGCGACCAGACGCCCGCTGTAGCCGGTGGCGCCGTAGACCAGGGCGCGGCGGGTCATGTCCGCTCGAACACCCACGGGACGAGGCCGGCGATGAAGTCCTTGTCGCGAGACGGTGGCAGGTGGCCGTAGGCGAGCGAGAACTCATGCAACGCGGCACCGGCCAGCGCGCCTGCGACCTTGCGGGCGTAGGCGACGGAGCCTTGCCGCTCCAGAAGGTCGGACAGCCAACGCACCTGCTCATCCGTCCGATCCCGCCGCCGCAGGCCGAGGAATTCATCGACCATATCGCGTTCCCTGGCCGAACAGGTTTGCCGTGCATGGATCAGCATCAGCGTGCGCTTGGCCTCGTACAGATCTCCGTTCAATTCCTTGCCGTAAGCACGGTCGGCGATCAGGTTCAGCAGGTCATCCTGGATCTGGAAGGATGCGCCGAGGAAGAACCCGAAGCGCACGACGCGGGCAGGGTCGGCGGCGCCGCGCGCGCCGATCAGGACACCGATCTGTGCCGGCCAGATCGTCGCCATCCACGCGGTCTTTTTCAGGACCATCGTCAGGTAATCGGATTCCGTCACGTCGGTCGCGATGCCGTCGCGCCATCCGAGTTCGAGCGCCTGCCCCTCGGCGGTTTCGCGTGCCATCGTCTGGGTGACGTCGAGGATGCGCAGACAGAGACGTTCGCCCAGGGAACCCAGATTGTCGAGCAGCGGGCGCAGCGCGAGCAGCAGCATCGCGTCACCCGCGTTGATCGCGAGTGCCACACCATGCAGGGCGTGCAATGTCGGCTGTCCCCGTCGTACCTCGCTCTCGTCCTGGATGTCGTCGTGAATGAGCAGCGCGTTGTGCAGGATCTCGATCGCGGCGGCGCTCTGAATCGCATCCTCGAGGCGGGCGCCGAAGGCGCGGGCATTGGCGATGCAGATGCACGGCCGCATCATCTTGCCGCCACGCCGCGGATAGTCGGTCAGCAGATCGTGCAGATACGGCGCGGGACGATCCGCGGAGAGGTAACGCTCGACCGTCGCACGGGTCGCCGCGCCGTATTCGCGCAGGAGTTCGGGCACGACATCCGGCGTCACGCGGCCGCGCCCGATCGCGTCGGCCCAGTCATAGGTCACGAAAGGACCTGAACCGTCAGTGTCCCGAGCGGAAGATGCGTGATGCCGTCGCAAACGACGCCGCTATAGGTGCCGGCCGGCTGGTCATCCGGTATGAAGATGGTTGCGACGACGCCGTATCCGTCGGCGGCGGCCGAGAAGGATATCTTGCGAAGCGGCGGCAGCGACTGATTGGGAGACCACAGGCCCGCGACGGACAGCGTTGTCGGCTGGTCGGCGTAGCGCAGCGCGGCTGGCGCCGCGACCGCATGTCTGGCGCCCCTGAAGTCGCAGGTCAGCGGCACGCGTCTCCCCTCGGGCGGAACGCCGGGGGCGGGCCAGTCCGCGAAGCCCGACGGCGCGCGTGGCGGATCATTGCGCTGGAGCGCCGAGCGCAGCGTCGGGTCGCGCAGGACCGCGCCGAACAGGTCGAAGGCCGTCGCACTGAGGTCGCGGGTCAACTGCAACAGCCGCGTGCTCAACTGCGTCAGATCGTTCGGGACATCGCGGACGCCGTAGTCGCCGGCACTGAAGCGGTCGGCCGCGCGCCTCCCTTGCCGGATATTCTCGCCGATCACCTGATAGCCGATGCGCACCGCGTGGGCGACGACCTCGTCCACGGCTGCATCGGGAGGGGGCTGATTGCCGCCCATCGGTCCCGGCCCGGTCCAGCTATTACGAAATGGCGTCTCACGCGCAGGCTGCGGACGGGTGATTCGGTCAGGATCACTCATTCTATGTTCCTTCGGGAACCGATGGCTGAAACGATTGGCGTGTCACGGATGATCATAGCCGATGATGTCATCGAGCGGAGGCTGCCCGGAAACCGCGTGCGCCGCGAGGCGCCCGGACATGATCGCGGCCTCGACGCAACCTTCGTTGAAGCCGCAACTGGTCCAGTCCCCGGCAACCGTCAGATTGTCGTAGGTCATGTCCAAGGGTGAAATACGGAATTTGGAAGTGCCCGGCAGATTCAGCACGTAGCGGTCGGACGGATTGACGTTGGCACGCCAGAACTGCGTGCTGAACCGCTCCGGTCCGCTGGGGCCAGGCGCGCCCTGCGGTCGCGTCGCGTCGGCGAGGATTTCCCAGCGGAACGTGCCGTCGGGGTGATACGCGCCAGGAAACAGATGCCGTGCCGCGCCTGCGAGAAACGCGGTGGCGGCATGACGCACGTCTTCCGCCCGCCGGGTCGGGCAGAGACTGTCGCCGGCCGCCTCGGTATCCGCCTCAACCCGCAGGACGCCGCAGAAATAGACCGCCGTGCGTGGCGGAGACTGCCAGTCCTCCTCGGGGATCACATGCGCCATGTCGCACCAACTGTCGAAGGGCTTGGCAAAAGCCGATACCATATGCGGCGGCCCTTGCCAGCCAAGCTGCGCCAGGTCCTCGCTCAGCCAGATCTGGAAGGCTTGCGAGGCAACCGTCCTGACCTCGCGCGTCATGCGCCGCCACCGCGCGTCGCGCGAGAGAATTTCCGGGCAGACATACGGAATGGCGGCGACGCTGACGCCGAGCACGACCATGTCGAAATCGTCGGTCACGCGAAGGGTCTTCGTCGTCGCGCGCCGCCTCTCCCAGTGCGATTCGAACGTGCGCCGCTCGGCCGCGAGGCGGTCGCCGTCGACAAGCTGGGAAAAATCCGGCTGCGACGGCCAGCACGGCCGGCCCGCCACATCGACGAGCGGCGCGTACTCGCGACCCTCGCGAATCTCGGCCTGCACATCGAAGGCGAGCGTGGCGACGTGGGTTCGATCGCCCGGATTGATCTCGCCGCCTGGCGCGAGGCCGACGTTGGTGAGCCGATGGAAGAACTGGAACCGCACGCCGCGCCGGCGCAGCACCTCATGGAGCGGCGCGAAGACTACGTCGCCCATCCCGGCCCGCATCCGCCAATACAGCGCGCCCCGATAGCCGAAAAACATGCGCAATGCGCCGCGCAATGCCTGCCCCGCGGCGAGCGACGGACGGCTGGCATCGCCGCCCTCGTACGCGAGCGCGAGGTCGTATAGCCCGCGCACGAACGGTGAGCGGAGCGAGCGTTCCGACGCGCCGTTCAGGCGCAGCCAGTCCCGGCATTCATAGTCTTCGATCGCATCCAGCCCGCGCGGGTCGGTCAGCAGCCCGAAGCGGACGGTGCCGACCAGGATCGCCAGCACCAGATCCATGATCTCCCAGACATGCCGATGCCGGTCGTCGGCGAGCAGGTTATCCTCCAGCCATCGGCGCAGGCCGGTGCTGACGTTTTCGGCGAGGCGCAGTAGCGCGTTGTCGAACGGTGCAGGCATCATGCCGATCGCGACAGCCAGCAGACCGAGCGCTTCGGCGAGAACTGCCGCACTCGAAAACACCCCGCGACCCAGCATGGCGCGCACGGCGCCGAGCAGTCTCTCAGGGTCGGTCAACATGTCGGGGTCGGGCGGCCACAGCTTCGGCATCGCTTGCGACGGGACCGTCGCCGCGTCGCTGACGCTCACGTCGCATTCCAGCAGCAGGCTGCGCAGCAGCACGATGGCGCGCCCGATATAGTTGGTGAGCGAGAGCATGTCGCCCCGCGCCAGCTTGTCGCCGGGCAGACCGGGGCGCGGTGGGAAGTGCCCGGCCCATCTTTGCCAGCCGTGGCGTTCGGTTGGAGAGAACAGGCCGATCTCGGTCTCGGGGACGAACGCCTCGCGCCAGTGGCCGAACCGCGAATCCCCGCCGGCGGACAGTTCGGCGTAGCAGGCGCGCATCATCTGAAAGGCGTTGTCGTAGAAGCCGAGCCAGACATGCAGGCCATGTTCCTCGATGCGCCCGGACGGCCCGCGGCCCGAGGCGCCCTTTCCGCCGAGGCGCCAGCCTTCCTGATAGACCGTGACGGCGAAGCGACCTGCAAGCTCCGGGCGGGAAAGTTCGAACGCGGCCGCCATCGCCCCACAGCCCCCACCGATCACCGCGACCTTGACAGGGCGTGATGGGGCCGAACCGCCGAGTGTCATTGTTTCGCCAAGACCGTCGCGCTGGTGGATTGGTGCGGCGGGTGCTTCTCACGTCCGCCCACGAGACTTGGCCGCATGGAACATTTCAGCCGGTATGGCGCAGACATTTTGCCAGAGTTGCGACGCCGGCGACCGGCGGCAACGACGTGTCCCATTACGCACTTACCCATCGGGATGATTTCGTCCGGCCACTTAACCTCTATCGTAGCGTCGCATCAAGATGAGCCGCCGATCCCGCCGTCGGGTTCCCGCAAGCCGGCTCTTCCTCGATGCGATCGCGGAAGAGCCGGAAAGCGGCTGGATGAAAGTTACTGAACCGACAGGAAGCGATCCCTGTAGCGCTTCGACTCGGCCTGGGTCTGCGCGGCCGACCCGGACAGTTGGGCTTGCAGCGATTGAGTCACCGGCGCGGTCGTGTCGGGGGACGGCTGGAACGTATTGCCGTCGAGGATGAAGCTGAAGTCCGTTCCGCCCAACTGGGCGTTGGCGTGGCAGCCCTGGCAGCCGCCCATGTTGAAGCCGTGAGCGGCGCCAGGTGTCTGCAAGAACAGGTGCAGGTTCTTGAATTCGCTGCCGGTCTGGCCGACAGGATAGTCGGACGGCGCACCCCCGGCGGTCAGGCGCCCGCTGAAGTTCTGCAAGGTGAAGTCGGTCTCGATCACCGAGTTGGCCTGAAAGAAGCTCGCCGGCCCGAACTTGCTGTCGGGATGGGCGCTGTCGATCTGCGTCTTGTCGAACGGATAGGCCTGTACATTGACGAGTTTGTAGTACATCCACGGTGAATTATTCGTTTTCTGAGCTGATTGGTACTCTTTAATGGCCTGGTGTGCGAGGATATTCGCAGCGACGATGGGAGCTGGAATGGCATGGTCTCGGCGATTGACGCAGATGTTGCCGCCCGTCGGCAGATTCGTGTTGCCGGAAATCTCATGGTAGTAAAGGCGATGTTCGCCAAGTGTTCCAGCAGTCGTGCAATATGTATTGGCCGGAACCGTTGCCACGGTGGGATCGTTGATCGGAGAGTCAGCGTAGGTCAAGGGAGGTTCGGTCGAGGCGCCGGACGGAGGATTCGCTACGCCATTATTGTCCTCCGTCGGCTTGCCGTCCGTGGTCAGGATATTGTCCGCCTGCTCGAACGTGGCGAACACGAAGGCGGGGGCGCTCGGGGTCTTATGGATGATGTGCAGCCCGATCAGCGCCCACGTCGCATCAACGTAACAGGGAACGGCAGGCGTTCCGGTGGTCTGATAGAAGCGCACTGTCGTCGTGTGGAACCGCTCCGGCGCCTCCGAAGAACTCAACTGGCGCCAGGCTGACTTGACTTCGATCGTGCCGTCCGGGAACGATACGTACGGCTCCTTCAAGGCGGACTTGCGGGCAACGGCGTCCTTGTAATTCTGTTCCGCCTGATCGAGGGCAGCGGAGTGATACCAGTAGCCCTTCTGCATGACGTAGTCGTATTCGACGTGATTGGCTTTGGCCATGAAGCGGATCAACTGCGGCTGGCTGTTGCCGTGGACAGCCGGAGTATTCGGCACGATGCCCGCGTACATGTTGTCCAGGCCGATTTGTGAGGTTTCGTCAAGATTGACCCACGGTGCCTGGGCCGTTGCGGCATGGCCCGGACAGGCCAGCACGCTGCCGTTGTTCGTACCGACGTCGGCCGGCTGGTAGTAATAGGCCGGCGGGTCGTCGTAGCCATAGAACGGCGGTCCCTGCTCGGCGCCGTGCGGGGCCGGGAAAGGCGACGTGGCGTTGGCCGATGTGCGCGGGGGAAAAATCTCGATCTTGTGCCGCATGGTCTGCCAGACCAGCGGCGGCCCGCCGGCGGTTGCCATGTAGCCGAACGGCAGCGCCCCGTCCGGTGCCTCGCGCGTGCCGGATTTGGCCGGCCAGTTCAGCGCGATGAATTCGTTCCAGGCGAAGGCCGCGGCCGCGCCGAGGTCGGCATTCGGCGCACCGCCCGGAATGTCGGTAGGGACGTTCGGCGAAACAACGATCGGCGGGATCGGCGGCGGGGTCTGCGCGGTGCCGACGGTCGGGCCGGCGGCGAGCATGGCGGCAGCCGTCATCGCCGACACCTTGGCGGCGGTGCGGCCGAAAGGCAGGGAAGGGCGGGTCATCGAACGGCTCCTCGGGGTTGCGCATCACGTTGCGACGAGCGCGCCGCTCATCGCGGCCGCACTCGCTCCGCACCGCCGATGACTCTGGCCCTGTGCGGAACGACCCGACATTTGCGCGGCGCACGCTCCGGCGGATGTGACAAACACCACATGCCAAACCGCCGCCGCGAGGGGGAGAAGGCACCCTGATCATCCGCCATCACGTTGACCGCATATGCGTCTCGTGACCTCGCCAACTTCCTCAAACCTGCTGCCGCGGCGCCGGCTTTCGCGCAGCGTGTATCGCAGGCTTACGTCCAGCCCGCAGCCGCAGGTGGCAACGCGACAGCGAAGTTAACGTAGCGGCGGGCGGTGCAGCGGCGCGGAGAAGCCGGCGACCTTGCCGTAAACGAACGTCTGCCCGCCGATCAGCCGCTCGCTGCCGTCCGGCTGGAGCGCGAAGGCGCTGGCGCGAACCGCGTAGTGGCGCAGCCCCTCCGGCGGTTGGTAGTCGACGTGGAAAACGAATTGCTCGCGCGGCTCCAGGTGCAGCCGGTCGATGCCGGTGGCGAGGTGCGGCACCGGCGCGCACCGGTGCTCCGGCCGGCGCGGATCGGCGTGCGGCAGCTTGCCGAGCGAACTGCCCTCCAGCACCGCGAGCGAACTGCCCTTCGCCGACACCAGCAACGCACCGCCCGGCTCGCGGATCAGGCGGCGCTGCTCGTCGAGAAGCGTGAAACCGACGCGGACGTGCAGCGGCGCGCGACCAAAATTGTTCAGCAAGACTCCAGGCGGAAGCCGGCGGATCGCGGTGCCGCCCGGCGGTTCGGTCGCGACGATGTGGATGTTGCGCCAGGCGATGCGGGCATTGTTGACGACGTTGGCGATCAGATCGGGTGTTTCCGGCACCGTCATGCCGGCGACATTGCCAATCGAGGCATCGCCCGGATCCGATGAATCCGATGCGGTCGACTGGGCGTAGGAAGCGTTCGTCGTGACGATGCGCGCGAGCAGGCAGAAATGCCCATCCTGCACGGTGTATTTTGTCGGGTCCGGCGTCTGCCACGCGAACGGTCCGTAGACGAACGGCGGAAACGGAGTGGCGCTCCAGCCGCTGCCACCTGTCAGGATAGCGATTGGCTTGTTGCCGATCGGGCCGCCGAGTTTGGCCCCGGTGCCGGCATCGGTCTCGCTGCCGTCCCACGGTGCCGGCCATTGCAGATTGGCGCTGGCCTTGCCCCAATACAGCTCAAGCACATCCTGGCCGGTGATCGGCATGGCGCTGGCGAAGTTGCCCTGCACGTAAACATTGCGGCTGGTATTGCCGAGCACCGTGTCGCTGCCGTCGAAGCCCAGGCTCGGGTCGGGGTCGGCGTAAGGCGCCGGCAGCGTGGTCTGCGCCCCACCGACCGAGGTCGCGACGATGCTCAGGCTTTCCCACGGCACGTTCGGCGCGGTCTCGGTGCCGGTGTCGGGCTCGGCGCCGGCATCGGCGGTGTCGTCCTGGATGAAGACGCCGAGCGGCACCAGCGCGATCCCGCCATTGCCGCGCGCGTCGGTGACATGGTTTGGCGCCACCTGGCTGTCGGTGTCACCGGGCGTGTTCGTGATGCTGCCGAGCGTGCCGATGTCGTAGCCGCGCACCCATCCGCCGATTTCGTCATTGACGTAGAGCCTGCCAGCGGCCTTGTCGACCTGAAGGCCACCGAATTGCGGCAGCGCGCCGGTGTAGTTGGGGAACTGGAAGATGTTGTAGTCGGTGCCTGCGGTCAATGTATTGGCGGCAAGCGTGGTGCCCGGGTTGGCTACCAGTTGCGACCAGACTTTCTGGAGCAGCGTCGGGGTGATCTGCACCAGCGACGTGAACGCCGTCTGACCGATTCCTGTGTTTCCGTCGTTGTTGTTGCCGACCCAAAGACTGCCGTTGCCGCCGAACCCGTCGAAATCGAGCCCCTCCGGCCCGACCAGCAGCGCGCTGAGCGTCTTGGACGCACCGAACGGATTGGCAACGGTGAAGCTGCCGCCTGTGCCGTTGCCCAATGCGACCCACGCGCCGGTCGCTCCCGGATCTTGCAGCGCCGTCGCCGCGATCACGACCAACCGGTTGTTGGCATAATCGGCGGCCCAGAGATTGCCCTTCGAGTCGAACGCCAGATCGCCGAACGCGGGCTGCGCTGCTGGGTTGTCCCCGGTCAGCGTGAACGGCTGCGGCGTGACCTGGCCGGTCGGCTGACCCACGGCCCCGGCCCCGGGATAGCGGGTGATCTGATGCCCACCACCAAAATCAACCGATGCGAACAGCGTGCCGTCCGTGCTGAAGGTCAGCCCGATATAGTCGCTGCCTTGCAAGTCGACCACAAAGGCCTCGGCGACAGCGGTCGCGGGATTGGCGAGATAACCCGGTAGCTTGAAGATCGCCTGGGAACCGGCACCGGTGAGCGCGCCCTGGGCGTTGAACGTCGATTGGCTATCGTTGGTAAAATACAGATCGGCCGAGTACAGAGCGCAGGCGTTGATGCTAGGAATATAATTTACCGGCTTGCCGGTCATCGGATCAGTGGCGGTGCCGATGACGTTATTCAGGATCGTCTGAACATCGACGGTGAAATTCGGGTTGACAACGGCCTGGCCGAGCGTCGCGGCTCTGACATCGGGCGTGTACAGGAAGATCTTTCCACTGTCCCACTCCGGCACGATCATCGTCTTGGTCAAGGATTTTGCGGGATAGGCCATTGTCGCGGCTCCTTCTTCGACGTGTCGATTGCGTTGAGATGTTCGGACGCATCGCGACGTGATGGCGACGTCAAAGTATTGAATGCATCCGTCTGCCGTGGACGTTGTGATAAAGCTCACACGAAATGCTGTCGATACAACTTCGCTGTTACCGCAGCGCCGCAACGAACATGCAAAGCGGCACCTCCGTACCAGTGGCGCGGCAGTCGCCGCCCGGCTACGATGGCCCTGCACGCATGGGGAAATCGCGATGGCTGGCCCGACCTTGCTGATCACCGGCGGCCGCGTCTACGACCATGACGGCGACACCGACCGCCCGCCAATCCGCGACATCCTGATCGAAGCAGGCCGGATCACCGAAATATCCGCGCCCGGGGAGGGCGCCGAACGGAAAGCGGCGCTACGCGGCGGCCCGGGGCACATCGACGCGACCGGCCTGCTGGTGATGCCCGGCTTCGTCAACGCGCATTACCATTCATACGACGTGCTGGCGAAAGGGCTGCTCGAGGACATGCCGTTCGACGTCTGGGCGCTGCATTCCCAGCCGGCCTATTACGGCCCGCGCAGCCAGGCGGAACTGCGATTGCGCACCCTGCTCGGCGCCATCGAGTGCCTGCGCCACGGCATCACCACGGTGCAGGACATGTGCTCGCTGGTGCCGATGGACGAGGCGACGCTCGATACGATCCTGGCGGCGTATGAGGAAATCGGTCTGCGCACCGTGTTCTCGATCGCGGTGCGCGATGTGGCGGCGCTGGATATCGCCCCGTTCGTCGCGGACGATGTGCCCGCCGCCGTGCGCGCGCTCGTCGAGGGTGTGCCCGGCGACCCGCGCGCGCAACTCGATTACGTCGAACACCAGATCCGCCGGCTCGCTCCGCTCCCGTCGCGCCTGAGCTGGGCGCTCAGCCCATCCGGCCCGCAGCGCGCCTCTCGCACCCTGCTGGAGGGATTGGCCGACATGGCGCAACGGCACAACTTGCCGGTGCTGACGCACGTTTACGAGACCAAGGCGCAGGCGGCCAAGGCACGGGTGATGTGCGCGGCGCAGGGCGGCTCCCTGGTGGGTTATCTGGCCGACGTCGGGTTGCTGGGTCCGCGCACGAGCATCGTCCACGGTGTCTGGGTGCAGCCCGAGGAGATCGAGATGCTCGCGGCGGCGGGCGTCGGGCTGGTGCATAACCCGATCAGCAACCTGAAGCTGAAAAGCGGCATCGCGCCGATGCGCCGGGTGATCGACGCCGGAATCAATGTCGCACTCGGATGCGACAATTGCAGTTGCGGCGATTGCCAGAGCATCTTTCAGGCGATGAAAATGGTCTGCCTGCTGGCCGCCGTTACGGACCCGCAGCCGACCGGCGTGCGGGCGGCGCAGGCCGTGCGGGCGGCCACACTGGGTGGCGCGCGGGCCGTCGGCCTTGGCGGCAAAGTGGGCGCGCTGCGCCCGGGCATGGCCGCCGACCTCGTGCTCCTCGACCTGTCGGACATCGTCTATGTCCCGTTCAACAGTGCCGCGCGGCAGGTCGTGTATGGCGAGGCCGGTCGCGGCGTCCGCACGGTGATCGTCGATGGCGAGGTGGTGTTGGAGAACGGCCGCCTGACCCGCATCGACGAGGCGGCGTTGCGCGAGCAGGTGGAGGAAGCGATGGTCGCGTTCCGCCGCGACTTCTCGGGCGTCGCCGAACGCGCGGCGGTCGCGTCGCCGTTCCTGCTGGACGCCAACGCGCGCGTGGCGCGGCACGATGTCGGGCTCGACCGCTTTGCCCCCGGCTGATCCCGTCAGGCTGACAGCGCCCGAGATCGCCGACGGCATCAACGCCGGGCGACTCGATCCCGTCGCCGTGACGCAGGCGTTCATTGCGCGCGTGCAGGCGCGCAACGCCGACCTGAACGCGCTGGTGAACTTCGACCCCGCGCCCGCGCTGCAAGCGGCGGAACATCTGCGCGCGCGGCTGGCGAACGGCGAGGCCATGCCACTCGCCGGTGTCCCACTGGTGGTCAAGGACGGGTTCTGGGTCGCGGGCCGGCGCATCACCCAGGGTTCGCCGCTTTTCCGCGATTTCGTCTGCCCGCGCGATGCGCTCTCCGTCGCGCGGCTGACGCAGGCCGGCGCCGTCATCGTCGGCATCGGCAACATGCCGGAATTCGGCTGCAAGGACGTCACCGACAACCGCCTGTTCGGCCCGACCCGCCACCCGATGGACCCTCGCCTGACGCCGGGCGGCTCCTCCGGCGGATGTGCCGTCGCGGTCGCGGCGGACATGGCGCCGATCGCGCTCGGCGGTGACGGCGGGGGTTCCAGCCGCCGGCCGCCGTCGCACGTGGGGATCGTCGGCTTCAAGCCGACCAACGGCGTTGTCGCCGATCCCTGGGGCTTTCCGGGCATCATGCCGGGCATTGCCGCCACCTGCCCGATCGGCCGCACCGTCGCCGACGTGGCGCTGATGTTCGAGGCGATGGCCGGGCCGCACCCCGAGGACCCGCTATCGCTGTCGCTGCCGGATACGCCCCTGAGTCCGATCACCGCGCTCCGCGTCGCATGGAGCCCGCGCCTCGGCCTCGATGTCGCGGTGGACAGCGATGTCGCGGACACGGTGGCGGCTTCGGTGGAGCGGCTGCGGCAGGCGGGCCTGCGCGTCGTCGCCGCCGATCCACCCTGGCCCGACGGCACCAGCGAACAGCGCATCCTGCCGATCGAGTATTCCGGGCTGGCCGCCGAATTCGGCGCCGCATGGCAACGCGATGCCTCGCAATTCGACCCGCATGTCGGCGCGCAGATCGAGGCCGGGCTGGCGCTGAGCGGTGCCGACGTGGCGCGCGCCTGGGGCGCAAGCCTCGAACTGGCAAGCAGCCTTGCCGTCTTCTTCGGCGGCTACGATCTGCTCCTCTGCCCAACGACCGCGTGCGTCTCGTGGGACTTGGACCGGGTGCATCCCGAGCGGATCGGTGGCCTGCCGTCGCCGCCGCGCGGCCACGCCGTGTTCACGCCGCTGTTCAACCATGCGCGCACACCCGCGATAACGATTCCCTGTGGTGCCGGGCGCGACGGCTTGCCGGTGGGATTGCAGATCGTCGGCCCCAGGCTCGCGGATCGGCAGGTGCTCGCCGCCGCCGCGTGGATGGAACATGTGCTCGGCGACGACGCGCGCCCGTGGCTGCATCGCTGACCGCCGCATTGCACAGTTGCGCGCCATCACGGCGCCGTATGCGGCAGCTTCGTCATCGGCGCGCCGTCCCGTCGCGGCTTTAGTGGTCAGGCCGGACTGGCACGCAACTCGCATTGTAATGGCTGACGGGGTAGCGAGCGCAGTGCCGTGCGAGAGCGGCGGCTACGGTTGGCGTGCCAATGTTCCCCGCCGAGGACGGAAATGGCATTCTCGTTCCGCAAAGAATTGCAAACGCGGCAACGGAAGCCACGTCTTTTTACAATCCAAAAACCGGAGATCCGCGATGTGTGACCGCCTCACCCCGTTCCCGTTGGAGCAGGTTCGCTCAATGGATTTCAGCCGCCGCGCCATGCTGCGCGCCACCGCCGCCAGCGCGATCACGCTGGCCGTAGGGCCAGGATTGTTCGGCAACAAGGCGATGGCGGCGGACAGCCACATCAAGAGCACGCATGGCTCGGGCTTCTGCAACCTGAACTATTTCCTCAGCCACGCCAAACAGACGGCAAAGGACGATGGCCTGATCCTCGACTTCGTCAACGCGCCGACCTTTGACGAGATGGTCACGTTCCTCGGCTCCGGGCAGGTCGATGCGGGGCTTATTCCCTACACCAGCTTCATCGCCCTGTACGATGCGGGCGCGCCCGTCACGATCGTCGCCGGCGGCGGCATCCAGGGATGCATCCTGGTCGCGCAGCCGGGGCTCGACACGCCGGAGAAGCTGAAGGGCAAAACGCTCGGCACGTTCCAGCTCGACACGCTCGAAGTGCTGCCCTACGACTGGCTGAAGAAGCATGGCGTCGCGTTCAAGGACATCACCGTCCGCTACATGGGCAGCACGCCCGAGGCCGTGGAAGCGTTCAAGGCCGGCGCTCTCGACATCATCTGCACGATCGAGCCGTATGGGACGACGCTGCTGAACGACGTCAAGGGCAGCGTGAAACTGTCCGACGGCATCGATATCTATGGCCCGGGCTACACCGACTGCGTGCTGGCCGTGCGCAACGACCTGATCAAGCAGAATCCCGCCGGGCTGAAAGCGCTGATCAAGGGCATGATGAAGGCCCAGCTTTCCGCCGAGACCGATCCGCAGGAAGCGCTGAACATCCTGGTCGGCCCGTACTACAAGACCTCGATGGAAAACGCGCAACTGGCGATGGCAAAGCAGCCCTCGGTCGTCGATGCCCGCAGCCAGACGGACTTCATCCTCGAACGAGTGAACTCCCTCGTCGAGATGGGCTACATCAAGAGGAAGCCGGGACGCGATGCGATCGACTGGACGCTGCTGGAGCAGGTGATCGCCGAGAACGGCGAACTTTACGGCAAGCTCAAGTACAAGTCCGCCTGACGTGCAGGTGGGTGGCGAGATCGCGCGCGCGGCCGGGCCTCACCCGGCCGCGCCTGCGGTGTTGCGGTGGCAGTTGCTGTCGCGGGCGGTGCCGTTCGCCGAGCGGGCGATGTGGTCCGTGTTGTCGATCGGCATGTTCGCGGGACTGTGGGAACTCTGCTGGGCGTTTGGCTGGGCGGACCCGAAATTGCTGCCCCCGCCGCATATCTTCATCGGTAACATCGCTGAGCAGGCGAAGTTCTTCAACACGGTGAACCGCTGGGAAATCGGCGTCGACCCGAATGCCGGTCCGAGCCCGGCGATCTCCGTGTTCAACACGGTGCTTGCCTCCACCGGGCGCGTCGTCGCGGGCCTTGCCATCGCTTCGGTCCTCGCCGTCGCGCTGGGCGTGGCTATCCGTTACTTCAAGATGTGCGAGCGGCTGCTGCAACCAACGATCACGCTGCTCGCACCCGTCTCCCCGGTTGCGTGGCTGCCGGTCGCGATCTTCCTTTTCGGCATCGGCAACAAGCCCGCCGTCTTCATGGTCGTCGTGGCGTTGCTGTTTCATATGGTACTTGCGACGATCAATCAGATCGACGCGGTGAACCGCAATCTGATCAACGTCGCGCGCACGATGGGGGCGACCAAGCGGCAGATTTATGTCCGGGTCATCATCCCGGCGATCCTGCCGAATCTGTTCGTCGTCCTGCGGCTCAATCTGTTCGGCGCTTGGATGGTCGTGCTGATCGCGGAAGCCACCGGCGTTGGCTCGGGGCTGGGGCAGGTGATCATGCTCGCGCGCAACACGTTCAATCCGTCGCTGGTGTTCTTCACGATCGCGCTGATCGGTGTGCTCGGCTTCCTGTTTGATTTCGCCATGCGCCAGATCCAGCGGCGCATCTTATACTGGGTGCCGCAGGGCAGCGAGGTGTTGCGTGGTCTCTGAGCGGATTCGTCCATTCTCGACCAAGGACTCGGTTGTTTGCCGCAATGTCGGCAAGACCTGGAACGCCGGCACCCCGCGTGCGCACGAGGCGTTGCGCGGCATCGACCTCGACATCGGGCAGGGCGAATTCATCGCCCTGCTCGGTCCTTCGGGCTGCGGCAAATCGACGCTGCTGTATCTGGTGGCCGGGCTGGAGGAGTCGAGCGGCGGCGAAATATGGTCGTTCGGCGACCGCGTCGAGGCGCCTTCGCCGGAGCGCAGCCTGATCTTTCAGGAGACCTCGCTGTTTCCGTGGCTATCGGTTTGGCAGAATGTGTCGTTCGGCCTCTCGCTGCGCGGCACGTCCGCCGGCGCGCGGCGGGAAGCCGCGCAGATCGCGCTACAGCGGGTGGGATTGGCGGAGGCGATGGACAAGCGGCCGGACGAACTCTCCGGCGGGATGCGGCAACGTGTCGCCGTCGCGCGCGCGCTGGCGATGCGCCCGCGCGTGCTGCTGATGGACGAACCGTTTGCCGCGCTGGACGTGCAGACGCGCGCGAAGATGCAGGAGTTTCTTCTCGATGTCTGGCGCTCGTCAGGCGCGTCGGTGCTGTTCGTCACCCACCATATCGACGAGGCCGTGGCGCTCGCCGATCGCGTCGTCGTTTTCACCTCGCGCCCCGGGCGGATCAAGACGATCGTGCCAATCGACCTGCCGCGTCCGCGCGACCTGTTTTCGCGCGAAGCGGAAGCACTGCGCATGGAACTGACCGGGCTGCTGCGGGACGAAGTCAACCGCGCCTTCGCCGAGCAGGAAGCTTTCAGCCCCGCCCTTTGACTTTGCGACCGGAGAAACGCCCATGCCCGCATCGCTTACTCGCAGCCGCGCGATGATCACCCAGGCGCTCGATCGCCATACCTGCGAGATCGTCCCGGATGGCGCGGTGTTGCAGGAAGACGGCGTGATCGCCGAGGTCGGCACCTACGCCGACATCAGCCGCCGCCATCCGAACGTCCCGGTGATCGGCAGCGGCAACGAGATTTTGCTGCCCGGTTTCGTCAACGGGCACCATCACATCGGCCTCACGCCGGTGCAGCTTGGCTCGCCCGACATGCCGCTGGAACTCTGGTTCGTCACGCGCATGGTCACGCGCAACCTCAACCTCTATCTCGACACGCTGTATTCGGCGTTCGAGATGATCGCCTCCGGCATCACCACGGTGCAGCACATCCACGGCTGGGCGCCCGGCCGGGTCGGCGAGGTGGAGCGGCGGGCCGACGATGTCATCCGTGCCTACGACGACATCGGAATGCGCGTCTCGTACTGCTTCGCGGTGCGCGACCAGAACCGGCTCGTCTACCAGCGCGACGCGGATTTCGTCGCCAGCCTGCCGGTGGAATTGCGCGGCCCGATGCAACGCTGGTACGACCGGTTCGAGATGACTCTCGACGACTACATGGGGATGTTCGAGAGTATGCACAGCCGCTACAGCGCGAGGCGGCGGGCAAAAATCCAGTTGGCACCGGCCAACCTGCATTGGTGCTCGGACGAAGCGCTCACCCGCTTGTCGGATGCGTCCCGCAAATTCAGCGTGCCGCTGCACATGCATCTGCTGGAGACGGCCTACCAGAAGGAATACGCGCAACGCCGTGGCGGCTGCACCGCTGTCGAGTATATCGACCGCTTCGGCCTGCTCGGCCCGCAAATGACGCTTGGCCATGGCGTGTGGCTCAACGAGTCCGACATCGATCGGCTGGCGGAAACCGGCACCTGCGTGTGCCACAACTGCTCGTCCAACTTCCGCCTGCGCTCGGGCGTGGCGGCGCTGAATGTGCTGGAGGCGAAGGGCGTCAACACCGCGATCGGGCTCGATGAAGCCGGCATCAACGATGATCGCGACATGTTGCAGGAGATGCGGCTGGTCCTGCGCGCGCATCGGGTGCCCGGCATGGCGGACGACGTGCCGACCACGGCACAGGTCTTCCGCATGGCAACCTCGGGCGGCGCAAAGACCACCGCGTTCGGCAGCCGGATCGGCACGATCGCGACCGGCCTCGCGGCCGACATGGTGCTGATCGACTGGAAGCAGATCAGCTATCCGTACATGGACGAGAACACGCCGCTGCTCGACGCGGTGTTGCAGCGGGCCAAGACCGAGGGCGTGCGCGCCGTGATTTGCGATGGGGAGGAGATTTACGCCAACGGCCGCTTCACCCGTGTCGACCAGACCGCGGCACTCCAGGCGCTGCACGAGGAATTGCAGGCCGCCCTGTCCGACGACGAGGTCGAGCGGCGGCGACTGAGTTCTGCGCTGCTGCCGCATGTCAAGGCGTTCTACGCCGACTATATTCAGCCCGACCGGCATCAGCCGTTCTACCGTCCCAGCTCTCGCATCTGATCGGCGGCGAAACATCACCACGGTTCGGCTTCGCCTAACTCGGTCAGGCGCTCTTCGACGTCGCCGTTTCCTCGTGGCGGTCAGGAAACGCGGAGGGCGGCATCCGGCGTTGTCTGCGGCGGCTGGGCTGGCGTCAGCGGGCCACTATGAAGCAGAGTGACCAGGTCGTCAGGCGGCAGCGGGCGAGAGAATAGATACCCCTGCACCTCCGTACATCCCTCCGCGATCAGGAGCTTGAGCTGCTCTGCGGTCTCCACCCCCTCGACCGTTGCGCGGATGCCGAGGTCCAGGCACAGCCCCAGGATCGCGCGCACGATCATCAGAACATCCTTGCGCGTGGTGATTTCCTTGATGAAGGACTGGTCGATCTTGATCTTGTCGAACGGGAAATGGCGCAGGTGGCTCAGTGACGAGTAGCCGATGCCGAAATCGTCCATCGCAATGCGGACGCCCATGTCGCGCAGCTCGTGCAGCGTCCCGAGATTGGCGGCGTTGTGGGCCAATAGCACCGTCTCGGTGACTTCCAGTTCAAGCCGCGTGGCGGGAAGCCCGGATTCCGCAAGGATAGCCGCGACCTTCGCGACCAGGTTGCCGTCGCGGAATTGGACGGGTGACAGATTGACGGCGACACGGATGTTGTCCGGCCATGTCACCGCCTCGCGACAGGCCCGCCTGAGCACCCACTCGCCGATTTGTACGATCAGGCCGCACTCCTCGGCGATCGGGACGAAGTCGGACGGCGCCACGATGCCACGCTCCGGGTGTTGCCAGCGCAGGAGTGCCTCGACCGTATTGGCACGGCCGTAGCGTAAATCGACCACCGGATGATAGAAGACATCGAATTCCTCCTGCGCGAGCGCGGTCCGCAATTCCATTTCGAGAGCGTGGCGAAGTTGCGCCTTGGCGTCCATCGCGGGCTCGAAGAAGCGATACGTGCCGCGCCCTTCCTGTTTGGCGACATAGAGCGCCAGGTCAGCATTCTTTAGAAGCGTGTCGGCCGACCCTCCCTCGATCGGCGCGATCGCGATGCCGATGCTGGTGGCCGCCACAAGCTGGTGGCCGCCCACGTCGAATGGCTTGGCAAACGCATCGAGAATACGCTCGGCCAGGCTCGCCGGCGCGTCCGGCGTGGGAAAGTCGCGCTGGAGGATGACGAATTCGTCTCCGCCGAAACGTGCGACGACATCGCTCTCACGCACGCTCGTGCGTAGGCGATGGGCAACGGCGCGCAGCAGATCGTCACCGACCTGATGCCCGAGCGTGTCGTTGACCTGCTTGAAGCGGTCGAGATCGAGAAACATCACGGCAAACGCGTCACCGCCCTCGGCGTCGGCCAGCGCCGCGACGATCAGTTCCTCGAACGATGCGCGGTTGGCCAGGCCCGTCAGCACATCGTGTCGGGCGAGGTAGACGATCTTGTCGTCCGCTCTGCGCCGCTCCGTCACGTCCTCGTGGGTTGCCACCCAGGCGCCGCCGGCCAGCGGCATCTTCTGCATCGCAATCGTCCGGCCATCCATGAAATCGCAGATGACATGGTGAAGCTTGCCGGTCCGCATGATCGCGGCGTGCGCCCGCAAGTGCTCCTCGCACGTCATATCAGGAAATGAGCCGCTCGCGATGCACAGGTCGATGATGTCGGCGAAGGCGGTCCCGGGGGTCACCGCGAAAGATGGCAGCTTGTAGATCTCCTGATAGCGCGCGTTGCAGACCAACAGTTTCCCTTCGGCGCTGAAGAATCCGACGCCCTGGACGATGTTGGAAAGCGCGGCGGAGAGTTGCTGCCGGGCGTTGTCAAGCTCGGAGTTCTTTTGCGCCAGTGACTGCTCCGACAGCTCCAGCCGGCGGAACTGCGCGCCGATGAAATAGAGCAGCAGGACGATGCCGACATCGGCGGCGAGGCCGCCAAGGATCAGGACCGTGCGCTGCTTTCGCCAGTCGGCAAGCGCCTCCTCCTCGGTGCCGGCCGCCGCGATGATCAACGGCAGTTCGGGCATCGGCCGGATCGCCGCGACGACGGGCGGCGTGCCCAGCAGGCCAGGGCCGTGATACGAGCCGCCACCATGTGCGACGGCATCGTGCCAAGGCGACTCGGGCGGCACCTGGATGCCCATCACTTCGTCCCAGTGCGGGTATCGCGCCAGCACGGTTCCGTCCCGCCGCAGCACGGTCAGGGTTCGTCCCGGCGGCATCGCCACGCGATAGAAATCCTCCAGATCGGTCAGCGACCAGCGCGCCGCCACGATCCCGAGGAACTGGCCGTGCGCGTCATCGATGCGCGCCGCCAATACGCTGCTCCAGCGGCCGGTGGCCGGGTCCTTGGTGGGCACGCCGACGTACACCGTCTCGTCGTCGATCGCGCTCAGATGCAGAAAATAATCCTGGCCGGATGGGTTCGGCTGGCTCGACGGCCAGGACGGTGCGGCGTTTGCGAGCCGGCCGTTGGCGTCGATCAGCGCCAGCGCCTCGATACCATTCAGTGACTTTTGCAGGCCCGTCAGCAAATCGCGGGCGGCTCGCGACCCCAGCGACGGTCCCCTCGTCCCCGTCTTGCCGGGCGCGACGGCAGCCAGTTTGTGCGGCACGTCGGTCAGGGCTTGCAGCACCGGCGATATCGCATGGTCCGTCTGCCGGATCATGCCGTTGGCGAGATTGGTCTCCGCCGTCACGTAGTCATTGATTGCCGACTCGCGTTCCATCCGGATGATCAGGCCGATGCCGACCGTGATCGCGGTCACCAGGACGATACCGACGAGGAACAAGCGCCGACCGGACGAAAGCCGCGCCAAACGTGTCCTTAGCGCAACGGCCATCCACGCCAATAGGCTTCGGTCGAAGCGTCCATCCAGGCCCATGACACTGCGATAGTCGGCAAAGATTGAGGAAGATTAAGCAACGCACGCGGCGGGGGCGACGTCGTCGACGGCGCGTGCATTCGCCCAACGGTAGCCTGGCGGATCGGTGATCAGCAGAATTCATTGCGTCTCCCGCACAGTCGGGCTGTTTGTCATCCCACTGCGCGCGTCGTGCGTCGCGCCCTACGATCGAGAATCATCGCTCGCGCCTGATCTGGAACCTGCTGCGGCGATGCACGTATATCGTCAGTGGGCTGCGCCGCGCCGGCTTCACCGGCGGCTGGTTGCATGACCTGCCAAATGTCTGAGCAAGCGCCGGCTGGCGTGGTAACAACCTTTTCAAAGGTCAGACGAAGCAGCCCGTGGAGCGACCCGACCCATGCCAAGCTCATTTCCGTTCAAGATCAACGTTTGCGGCCTCCACGAGTTGGCGGACCACGGTAGCATCGGCGTGACCCATGTGCTGTCGATCCTGGACCCGGACTGGCCGGAGCCGGCGGCATTCCAAGCCTATGACGAGCACCATCGCCTCGAACTCCGGTTTCACGACGAGATCGAGGAGACGCCCGGGTTCATCATGCCGCGGGAGGAACATGTGGCCCAGCTTCTGGCGTTCGGGCGCGACATGATGGCGGAGCCGTCGCGGAACCCGCATTTACTCGTGCATTGCCACGCAGGCGTCTCCCGCTCGACCGCCTCGATGATCCTGATCCTCGCCCAGGCGTGCCCCGACCTGGCGGCGGAAGCGGTGGCGCGGGAGGTCTTTCGCATCCGGCCAATCGCGTGGCCCAATCTGCGCATTGTCGAAATGGGTGATGCGATGCTCGGGCGGGCCGGGGAGCTATCGGCGGCGGTGGCCGACATCTATCGGGCGCAACTGCAAAACCGCCCCGACCTCGCGGCCCTCATGACGGAAGCGCGCCGAGGCCGCGAGGTATCATTGGGACGGCGCCCGGTTCCGTCGCCAAATCATTAGTCCCTCGTTTGGAGATTCCCGACGACCTGCCTCGCCGAGGCAGAAGCGGGCATCGGATATGAGGTTGGCCAGCCGATCAACCACGGAAGCAATCGCCGATGCGGCGTCTCGTCGTCGTGCTCCTCGTTCTTGTCGCCCTGGTCGCGTTGCTCGCCGGCGGGCTGTTCCTCGGGCTGCGTCATGTCGAACTCGCGGCGATGGTGGCGCACCGGGCGAGCGAGGCGATCGGGCGCGGTGTCGCGATTCGGGCGCTGCGCATCGGTCCCGGCAACCCGATCGTGATAGAGGCAGACGACGTGACGCTGGCGAACGATGCCGCCGGCGGGAACATGGCCAGCCTGCACCGGCTGACGATGGACCTCGATCCCTGGAGGCTGTTGCGCGGCCGCCTCCTGTTGCGGCGCCTGACTATCGAAGGTGCTTCGGTCGCGCTCGAACGCGACGCGGCCGGCCGGGCAAACTGGCAGGTTTCCGGCAGCTCGCGCAGCCCATCGCGGGCCGATTTTCCGACGATCCTGGATACGACACTGTCGAACGTCAGCCTGACGTTTCGGACCACGAGCGGCCAACTGCTGCGCATCGCGGCGGCGTCGGTCGCGCTGCGGACGAGCGGCGACGATGCTCTGATCAGCTTGCAGGCGGAGGGGTCCTACAACGCGACGCCGATCAAACTCGCCGGGACGTTGGACTCCTTCGCACACCTGCGTGAAGTCGCCACACCTTTTCGGGTGGCAATCACGGGAACCGCGCCGGCGGCAACGGTGAGCTTCGAGGGGACGGCGGACGATCCATTGCACGACGACGGTCTGCGCGGCGTTCTGCATGGCGACCTCGCGCGCCTCGATTCCCTGCTTGCCTTTACGGGAGAGCCGATGCGGGTGGATGTCCCGCTGACGCTGACAAGCCCGTTCGTCCGGCACGGCGACACATGGACCCTGTCGGCGCTGAAGGGCGACCTGGCCGGCGCGGCTTATTCCGGGCAGGTCGAACTCGTCGAGGGCGCCGCCGGCCAACCCGATCGGCTCGGATTCACGCTGGATGCCTCGGCCCTGAAGGCCGACGCCCTGGTGCGGGCGACATCGAGCGCCGACGGGAAAACGATGGCTCCCACCGCGATGTCGTTGCAGGTGGACGAGGCGCCGGGCGTGCTGCTGGACGCGCACCTGAGTGTCGGACAGGCGTCATGGCATGACGCCGTCGCGAAGGATGTGCGGCTGCATCTTCTGATGGCCCCGTCCAGATTGTCGTTGCCCGACGCGACGATGGACATCGGGGGTGGCAGGGTGACTGGGACCGTCGATGTCGTTCCGAACGGCGGGGCGACCGGCATCACCGCGCGCCTCGACATTGCCCGGGCGGATATCGGCGCGGTGCTGCGCCTCGCGAAACTCGATGTCCGATCGGTTCGCGGCCGGTTCGACGGCCATGTCGATCTCGGATCGACGGCGAACACGCTCGGCGAGGCGATTGCAGCCGCGCATGGACAGGCGGTGCTGACGATGTCGAGCGGGGAGGTCGCCCGGTCGGCCGTGCATCGGGCCTCCAGCGATCTCAAGCTGCTGTTCACCGACGATTCGGGAATGACCCCGGTCGTCTGCTTCCTCGCAGTGGCGAACATGCACGACGGCGTCGCGGCCGTCTCGCCGCTGCGGCTGCGGACGCGCGACGGCACGATCGTTGGCGGCGGCAGTATCAATCTGCGCCGCGACGCGATCGATCTGACGATACAGTCCGTGCCCGCCACCACCGGCTTCCTGTCGCTGGATCTGCCAATACGGATCAGCGGAAACCTGTCGGACCCGAATGCGATGCCGGGCACGGCAAACATGGCGCGCGCCCTCGCGGCGCAGGGCGCCGGTGCGCTAAAGGATCTGAATTCGGAACTCGAACCGCTGGCAAGTCGGAGTGGCTGCGCGCGATGAAACGCGCTGCACTCCGCTTCGTTCCTGAGTGACGCGGGTCACCCGTTGACGATGCACGGCAGAACCTCGCCCGTGAGCCCGTCGGCAAGACCGAGGTCGGTGACGTGCGGGCCGGGATTGCAGGCGAGGCTGGCGCCGAACACCGATTTCAGCACGAGATAGGGCGGCGACCAGTCGGTCAGCGTCTCGGCCGCCTTGCGCAGCGCGCTGAAGCTGGCCGCAACCGTCGCCGTCGGCGCGTCCGAGAGCAGGCCGCAGACCGGCAGTTCGACCAGCACGCGCGCCTCGCCGCCTTGCGCGACCGCGACGCCGCCCTGCGCCGCGATCACCGCGTTGGCGGCAGCCGCCATGTCGGCCGGCGCATGGCCGAACACCGCCAGATTGTGGCTGTCGTGCAGCACGCTGGTGGCGAGCGCCCCGCGCCATCGCCCCCAGCCGCGCAGCACGCCGAGGTGCGGCACGGCGGGCGCGCGGCCGTGGCGATGCACCACCGCCATCAGCGTCGCGTCCTCGGGCAGCACCACCGCGCCGTCGCGCACGTCGACCTCTATCTCGCCCCATGAGGTGAAACGTGGGTTGTCGACCGTCCGCATCCGCACGCGCGCCGCATTGCCCGCGACCGCCAGCCGGAAATCCGCCTCCGACAGCAACGGGACATGCATGGTGGGCGGCGGCAGCCCGACCGGGGGCGAGGGCACCGGCGCGCACGGCACGCCCCCGGCGGCGACCTGCCGCCCATCGACGAACACATCGCGCACCGTCAGCGGGTCGAGGCTCGGCAGCACCAGCATGTCGGCACGCCGCCCCGGCGCGAGCAGGCCGAGGTCGCGCCGGCCGATCCGCTCCGCCGCGTTCAGCGTCGCCGCCCGAAGTGCCTGCGCCGGCGGCAGCCCCTGCCCGATCAGGCGGCGCAGCAGCGCGATCAGGCCGCCCTCCGCGACCAGATCGTCGGGGAACACGTCGTCCGTACACAGCGTCAGCGCCTGCGGGATCATCGGCAGCGACAGCAGCGCCGCGACCGCGCCCGGCAGCACGTACGGGTGCGAGCCGCGCAGCTCCACGGCAAAGCCGGCGCGCAGCTTTTCCAGCAGATCCTCGCCGGAGGTGATCTCGTGGTCCGACTGGATGCCGGCGGCGGCGAACGCCTGCAACGCGGCGCCGGACAGGCCGCGCGCGTGGCCGCACACCAGTTTCCGGCTCGCGAGCCCGGCGCCGACGATGCCGGACATCTTGGCGCCGCGTTCCAGCACGCCGCGCATGTCCATCACCTCGGCGACCCCTGCGATCTCCGGCCAGGACAGCATCTCGGCCATCTCCGCCGCGTTGAACGCGGCGCCGCCGCGTTCGAGGCCGGGCGCGGAGGGAACACAGGACGGGGCGAGCACCAGCACGCGCAACGGCAGCCCGCGCGACGCCGCGATCGCCCAGCGGACGCCGTCCAGCCCCAGCACGTTGCCGACCTCGTGCGGGTCCCAGCAGATCGTCGTGGTGCCCTGCGGCAGCACCGTCTCGGCGTAGCGCCGGGGCGTGACCATCGAGCTTTCGATGTGCAGGTGCGTGTCGATCAGGCCGGGTGCCACGAAGCAGCCGGCGGCGTCGTGGATGGCGCGCGCGTCGCGCCGCTCGCCGGGCGGATGCACGCTCGCGATCAGCGGGCCGACCACGCCGATGTCGGCCGGCCGCAACTCGCCCGTCATCACGTCGACCAATGTGCCGCCGGTCACCAGCAGGTCGAACGGCGCCCGCCCGAGCGCCGCCCGCACCGCGCGGTCGCGCAGGCCGGTCTCGTCCAGGTCGGTCTCGTCCAGGCCGGTCTCGTCCAGGTCGCTCGGTGCGTCGGCTGCCATGCCGAACCGTGGCACTCCGGTTGCACCGCCGCAAGCAGTGCGTAAGCTTTGGCCGGGACCTGAGGGAGGGGCGCGATGCGACTGACGCGGCGTGAGCTGGCCCGGCTTGGCGCGGGTGCCGGTGCGGCCTTGGCGCTGCCGTGGCCGGGACGCGCGCCGGCCGCCCCGGCCGCGAGCGCCGTGCTGGGCATCGACGCCGACCCGCCGACGCTGAACCCGGCCATGTCCACCGACTACGCGACCGGCGATGTCGCCGCCAAAATCTTCGAGGGTCTGGTCTGGCTCGATCGCAACTACGTGCCGCAACCGTCGCTGGCGACCTCGTGGACGGTCACGCCGGACGCGAAGACCTACACGTTCACGCTGCGGGACGGCGTCACCTGGCACGACGGCAAGCCGTTCACCGCCGAGGACGTGGTGTTCACCTTCGGCGAAATCCTGGCGAAATACCATCCGCGCACGTCGGCGGTGCTGAAGACGATCGGCGCCGTCGCGACCGCGCCGGACCCGAAAACCGTCGTGGTGACGCTGCAAAAGGGCTACGCGCCGTTCCTGGTGCAGATGTCGGTGTTCGATGCGCCGATCCTGCCGAAGCACCTGTTTGCCGGCACCGACATCCCGGCCAATCCGGCCAATCAGGCGCCGGTCGGCACCGGGCCGTTCCGCTTCGCCGGCTGGACGCGCGGCGCCGGCATCCGTGCCAGCCGCAACACGGCGTGGTGGGGCGGCGCGGCCGGCCTCGACGAGATCATCTTCCAGGTCGTGCCGACCCCCGCCAACCGCAGCGCCGGCCTGGAAACCGGCGAAATCGACGCGGTCGTCGACTTCTATCTGCCCAAGCCGGACGAGCCGAGGCTGATGCGCGACACGTCGCTGCAATTCCGCAAGGGCATCAACATCCCGGCGGTCTATTTCCTGGCGTTCAACACCGCGCGCCCGGTGTTCGCCAAAAAGGAGGCACGGCAGGCGCTGGCCTGCGCGATCGACCGGCCCCGGCTGGTGCAGCAGGTGATGAACGGGCTGGCGCGGCCCGGCTACGGCGCGTTCGGCGACGGGTTCAAATGGCTGCTCGAAACACAGGACAATTACGCCACCCGCTATCCGCTCGACCCGTCCAAGGCCCATGCGCTGCTGGCGCAGGCGGGCATCGCCGGGCAGACCGTTTCGCTGGTCTACGACGCGGCGCGGCCGCAGTTGCGCGCGACGGCGCAGATCATCCGCGACAACGCCCACCAGATCGGGCTCGACGTGTCGTTGCAGCCGCTGGAGCGGGCGGTTGCGATCGAGCGGGTGTTCACCCAGCACGATTTCGACCTGACGCTGCAATCCTACTTCTCGGCCGGCGACCCGGCGATCGGCTACAGCCGGATGTATCTGACGCAGACCGGCAACAAGGCGCTGACCAACGCCACCGGCTATTCGAACCCGGAGGTCGACCGGCTGCTCGGCGAAGCCTCGGTGGCGCCCGACCGCGACCATCGCGCCGACCTGTATCGGCAGTTGCAGCGCATCCTGAACGACGATCTGCCGAGCGTCGTGCTGTATGACGAGGAGACGGTGGATTTCGCGACGAAGCGGCTGACCGGGCTGTGGCCCGCGATCGACGCGCGCGACCAATGGGGCGGCGTGCGGCTGGCGGCGGGCTGACGGGTGCGGGCGGCGTCAATCGGGCTGTTCGTGCTGCGCCGCCTCGCCCACGCCATTCCGCTGCTGCTGTGCGTGATCGTGCTGAACTACGCGCTGATCGCCAGCACGCCGGGCGACCCCGTCACCGCGCTGGTCGGCGATTTCCCCGCGCCCGCCGACTACAAGGCGCAAATCCGGCGGGAGTATGGGCTCGACCGGCCGGTGCCGGTGCAGGTCGCGCGCTATCTCGGCCGGGTGCTGCAAGGCGATCTCGGCTACTCGTTCGCCAACCGGCAGACGGTGCTGTCGCTGATCGCGGGACGGCTGGCGGCGACGCTGGCGCTGACCGGCACGGCGCTCGGCGTCTCCGCACTCCTCGGGGTCGGGCTCGGCGTGCTGTGCGCGCGGCGCCCCGGCGGCGCGCTCGACCGCACCGTGACAGGCCTCGCGACGGCCAGTTATGCGTTGCCGGAGTTCTGGGTCGGCCAGATGCTGATACTGGTGTTCGCGATCTGGCTCGGCTGGCTGCCGTCGCAGGGGGCGCACGCGATCCGGGGCGCACCGGCGGGCTGGGCCGGCATCGCCGACGGGTTGCGGCACCTGCTGCTGCCGGCGCTGGCGCTGTCGCTGCGCTATCTGGCGCTGATCGCCCGCATCACCCGTGGCGCGATGCTTCAGGTGCTGTCGGCCGACTTCATCCTGGCGGCGCGGGCGCGCGGCGCCGGGGAGCGGGCGGTGCTGCTCGGCCACGCGCTGCGCAACGCGGCGGCGCCGGTGATCACCGTCATCGGCTTCAATCTCGGCTTCATCCTGGCGGGATCGGCGCTGATCGAGACGGTGTTCGGCTGGCCCGGCATCGGCCGGCTGCTGTTCGAGTCGATCAGCAGCCGCGACTACCCGACCATGATGGGGATTATGCTGATCGTCTCCGCGAGCGTGGTCCTGGCCAATCTGGCGACCGACATCCTGCACCGGATGCTCGACCCAAGGATCGGCTGATGCGCGTCCCGCCCTCGGTGGCGCTGGCCGCCGGCTGGCTCGCGCTGACGCTGCTGGCGGCCGCGTTCGCGCCGCTGCTGGCGATGGACCCCTACGCCGGCGGACCGGACGCGCTGCTGCCGCCGCTCTCGCCCGGCCATTGGCTCGGCACCGACGATCTCGGCCGCGACATCTTCGCCGAAACGCTGTTCGGCACGCGGGTGTCGCTGACGGTGGGCGTGACGACGGCGCTGGCGGGCGCGGTGATCGGCGTTGCCGTGGGGGCGACGGCCGGATGGCTGGGCGGCGTTGCCGACGCGGCGCTGATGCGGCTGACCGAACTGTTCCAGACGCTGCCGCGCTTCGTCCTGGCACTGGTGGTGATCGCGCTGTTCGGCCCCGGGCTGGTGAAGGTGATCTTCGTCATTGCAGCCCTGGCATGGCCGCAGACGGCGCGCGTCGTGCGCGCCTCGGTCGCGACGCTCCGCGCGGCGCCGTTCGTCGATGCGGCGCGGGTTGGCGGAATGCCGGGTGCCGCGCTGGTGCTGCTGGAGATCCTGCCGAACGTGGCCGGCCCCGTCGTGGTGCTCGCCGCGCTCGATGTTGCGACCGCGATCCTGCTGGAGGCCGGATTGGGCTTCTTCGGCCTCGGCGACCCGAACCTCGTCTCCTGGGGCGCGATGCTGAACGAGGCGCAGCAATATCTGCGCGGCGCGTGGTGGATGGCGGTGTTTCCCGGCTGCGCCATCGCGGTGACGGTGCTCGCCTTCAACCGCCTCGGCGACGCGCTGAACGCCGCGAGCGGCGCCCGATGAGCGCGGTCTTGCAGGTGCGCGGCCTGTCGGTGGCGCTGGCGAACGGCACGCGGCTGGTGGACGACGTCTCGCTCGATGTCGGCGCCGGCGAGATCGTGGGGCTGGTCGGCGAATCCGGCTCCGGCAAGTCGATGACGGCGTACGCGGCGCTCGGCCTGTTCCCGACGCCGCACGCGCGCATTGCCGGCGGCGCGATCCTGCTCGACGGGCGCGATCTGGCCCGACTGACGCCGGCGGAATGGCGGGAGGTGCGCGGCGCGCGGATCGGCATGGTGTTCCAGGACCCGTCGAGCTTCCTCGACCCGCTGCTGCCGGTCGGGCGCCAGGTGGCGGAGGCGCTGGCGGCGCATGGCGAGTCGCGGGGAGCGCAAGCGCGGGTGGCGGCGCTGCTGGCGCAGGTGGAACTGCCGGACGGCGTCGCGGCGCGCTACCCGCACGAATTATCGGGCGGCCAGAAGCAGCGCGTGCTGATCGCGGCGGCGCTGGCGATGCGACCCAGACTGCTGATCGCCGACGAGCCGACGACCGCGCTCGACGTGTCGGTGCAGGCCGGCATCCTGACCCTGCTGCAACGGCTGCGCGACGAGATGGGGCTGGCGGTGCTGCTGATCACCCACGATCTCGGCGTGATCGAGCGGACCTGCGCGCGGGTCTACGTGATGTACGCGGGACAGATCGTGGAGAGCGGCAACACCGCCGCGCTGTTCGCGGCGCCGCGCCACCCGTACACGCAGGGTCTGATGGCGAGCCTGCTCAGCCCGGCGGTGCGGCCGACAACGCTGTTCTCGATCCCCGGCACCGTTCCGCCCGCCGCCGACATGCCGGCCGGATGCCGCTTCCATCCGCGCTGCCCGCTGGCGCTGCCCGACCCGTGCGCCGCCCGCCCGCCCGAGCTGACCGGCGAGGTGCGCTGCTGGCGCGCCGAGGAACCGGCGACCGCAAAAGCTTGGGCCGCGCATGGCGCCTGAGCCGCTGCTCCGCGCCGACAATGTCAGCCGCCAGTTCCCGCAACGCGGCGGCATGTTCGCGCGGAGGGCGTGGTTGCGCGCCGTCAACGGCGTCTCGCTTTCGGTGGCACCGGGCGAGACGGTGGCGATCGTCGGCGAGAGCGGCAGCGGCAAATCCACGCTCGGCCGGATGCTGCTCGGCCTTCTCGCGCCGAGCAGCGGCAGCGTCAGCTTTCGCGGCGAGGCGCTGGGTGGATTGCGCGGCGCGGCGTGGCGGCGGTTTCGGCGGGAGGTGCAGGTGGTGTTCCAGGACACCGGCGCCTCGCTCAATCCGCGCCGCAGCATCGGCGACAGCGTCGCGGTGCCGCTGCGCTGGAATCTCGGACTCGGCCGCGCGGAAGCGACGCGGCGGGCGGCGGCGCTGCTCGATCAGGTCGGGCTGCCCGCCGGGCAGTTCCTGGGGCGGCTGCCGCACACGCTCTCCGGCGGCCAGCGCCAGCGGGTCGGCATCGCCCGCGCGCTCGCCTCCGACCCGAGCGTCGTCGTGGCCGACGAGCCGGTCTCGGCGCTGGACGTCTCGGTGCGCGCGCAGGTGCTGCGGCTGATGCGCCAATCGCAGGCGCAGCGCGGCCTCGCCTACGTGTTCATCACCCACGATCTCGGCGTGGTGCGGGCCATCGCCGACCGCGTGGTCGTGATGCGCGGCGGCAAGGTCGTGGAGGCCGGATCGGTCGACGCGGTGCTCGCGAACCCGCAGCACGAGTACACGCGCGCGCTGCTGGCGGCGTCGGGCGCTCCGGTGGCGGAAGCGTCGCGCCGGTGAAAACCCCTCTCGCTTGCACATTCGCGCGTGCGGCGCCGCGCGGATGGCCTTGGGTCAAGCCCGGCCATGACGTAACGCATTGAAATGCCGCACCGTACAAGCCGCCGCCGCACCCGGAGGCTCTGCCCTGAATGCGGGAGCCGATGCCGAGCAATCCGTAACTTCAAAATCCGGGCGGCAGCTTGCACCGGCAGGGCGCGGCGACGGCCGGCCGGTTGACGCCGGCGGTCGCGAGGCGCTATTTCCCCGCCTCCGCGCGGCCGGCCGCGCGCGCGATCGGATGGCGGCGTAGCTCAGCGGTAGAGCAGGGGAATCATAATCCCTTGGTCGGTGGTTCAAATCCGCCCGCCGCTACCATCCGGGGTTTGTCTCCAATAAAACTCGCGGAATGGTTTCACCGAATAGACAAAACATCTCCCCGTTCAGCCGCTACGAAATGCGTTGTGCGCTGCCTATATGAAACAGGACATATTGTTGCGCGGCCGTCATAAAAATTAATCTATTCTTAATTTATGCGACAGCGATGCAGCGTGCCGCGTTATTGTGAGAGACCGGTTGCTCGCGACGCCTCGGAAAGAGTACGAAACGGACGGGCGCGAGTCGCGCTGACCGGGGTGCTCTGCCGTGTCGTTTTTCCTGCCGTCGTTCGGCCGCTTCGTGGTTCTGCTGATCACGCTCGGCGTCGCCCTGCTGTGCATCGGGCTCGGCCAGATCGTCGGTGCCCGCCGCCCGGCCACCGCGTTGGTCGCAGGCTGGGGGCTCGCGTGCATCGGCTTCGTCGTCCCCGGCAGCCTCTACGGCGGGCAACTGCATATCCTGGCCGTGGCCCTCGGCATCATCGGCCTGGCGGGGCTCGGCGTGATGGCACAGGGCACGTTCGAGCAGGGGTCCTGGGCGGCCACCGGCCGGGTCATGGCGCTCGCCACGCCCTTCATCCTGATCGCCGCCGCCATCGGGCCGGCCGGTACCGACGAGTTCACGCACTGGCTGCCCAACCTCGATTACATCTACCGCCACGACCGCTTCCCGAACCGCGACATCCCGAGCCTGATCTCCGAACGGCCGAGCGTGCCCTACGGCATGGCCTATGTCGGCTATGCCGTCTCGCTGGTGCTCGGCCACGTCGCGGAGACCGCCGGCATCATCTGGAACGCGCTGCTGCTGGTCGCGGTCGGTGCGCTGTGCGCCGACATCCTGGCCGAGCAGTTGCGCACCCGGCAGAGCGTGAGCGCCCGGTTCAAGGACCTGACCGCCGTCGAGGAATGGGGCGTCGCCGGCATCGGCCTGCTGGCCGCAACCATGCTGAACCCGTCCTTCGCGCCGAGACTGTTCCTGTCGAACTACAACGAAGGCGCGGTCGGTTCGGTCACCGCCGTGGCGACCGCCGCGATCGTGCTCTGGCTGTCGGCCGAAACCGACAAGACGCGCGACGAACGGCTTCTGCTGGTGGCCTCCGTCGGCTTCTCCTGCGCGGCGCTGGCGCAACTCCGCCAGGACGGGCTGACGCTGTTCGCGCTGGTGTTCGTCGCGGCCGTCGCCGCCACGCCGCTGGAGCGCCAGCTCAGGCGGCGCGTCACGCCCGCGATGCTGCTGCTGATGATGCCGCCGGCGCTGCTGGCGGCGCTGGTCTGGCGCGAATACCAGGTGGTGCAGATCCCGGACGATTCGCTCGCGGTGCTCAGCGTCGCCAACTGGCACTGGGCCATCATGCCGCAGGCGATGTGGAGCATGGTGGAGACCTCGTTCGGCAAGTTCGGCTATTTCGCCGTGCTGACCCTGCTGGTCGGGTTCGCCGCCGCGATTGCCGAGGCGCCGCAGCTTTTCACGCCGTTCCAGCGCACCGGCGTGATCATGGGCGCGATCCTGGGCCTCGGCAAAATCATCATCGCCGTGCTGATCTATCTGGTGTCCGACTACACGGTGTCCGAGGCGGCCAGCGCCAAGGATTTCTGGCCCTTCATGGTGCAGATCGGCCCGGCGCTGATGGTGGCCGCGATCCCGCTGATCCCGCAACGGCTCTGGGATCTCGGGCCGCCCGCGCAGTTGCTGTGCATCGTCGCGCCGACGCTCGCGGTGGTGCTGCCGCTGGCGTCCGTGCGCTACCTGCGGATCGACCTGCCGCACGCCTCGCGCACCCCGTATCTGCGGGACGTGGCGCGCGAGGTCGGCGCGCTGATCGGGCCGGCCCCGGCGATCACGCTCGTCGATCCCGACGACGCGAACGGCGACCTGACGAACCTCGTCGTCGTCCGCTATCAGTTGGATGCCCTGGGCAACCGCCGGCCGAGGCTGGGGTTCTGGCCACCGACCCCGGCCGTGAGCTTCATTGCCGGCTCGCCGCCGATCCACATTCTCGCGAACGCCGGCAAGCCGCGCGACGCCGGCATCGGCTATTCGACGGACTGGCAGCAAAAGGACATCGCGGCACAACTCGCCGCCCCGTTCGTCTGGTACCAGGACGGCGGCGCCGTCGCGAGCGAGCTTGCCGGCATGAAGCTCGCGCCGGGCGCCAGCTACCTGATCGCCCACCACGGCGCCACCGCCGAACTGGTCAAATCCTGGCCGTTCGACGCGAGGTAGGCGACGCGCCGTGGAGGAGCCCCCTCCCACAAGGGGCTAGGGGATTCACATATCTCTCTTGTGTCCGTTTCGCGCGGGAATCAGCCGCAACGTCCCCTCACCGCCCGCGCTTGCGGGGGGAGAGGGTCAGGGAGAGGTGGGTGGTCGGGCCGCTACCATGTCGCAAACTTGTAGCGCCACTCGACAACTTCGGAGTTTCCCCCACCTCACCCTGACCCTCTCC
>Ga0116226_10000417_pt1 | contig 35823 bp, 28 predicted proteins | sample S1TSphfallax_FD_89692 | JGI IMG/M metagenome (GOLD analysis project Ga0116226, IMG submission 89692) | Host-associated microbial communities from peat moss isolated from Minnesota, USA - S1T2_Fa - Sphagnum fallax MG | ecosystem: Host-associated > Plants > Peat moss > Unclassified | place: USA...
CCCGATTCGGTATCGAGCGTAAACATCACGCCAGCCGCGCCGCTGTCCGAGCGCACCATGCGCTGGATACCGACCGACAATGCCACTTCGGCGTGGGTAAAGCCCTTGTGCACTCGATAGGAAATCGCGCGGTCGTTATACAGCGATGCGAACACGTGCTTGACCCGATCGAGCACGTCGTCGATGCCCACCACGTTCAGATAGCTTTCCTGCTGACCCGCAAACGATGCGTCCGGCAGATCTTCGGCGGTCGCCGAAGAACGCACGGCAAACGACAATTCGTTTGGCGAATCCTGTTGCAGACGCAGAAACTGGGCGCGGATTTCCTGTTCCAGACGCGGTTGCAGCGGTGCGTCGATGATCCATTGACGAATTTCCGCACCGGCTTCGGCCAAGGCCTTGACGTCGTCGATATTGAGGCTTTCGAGGCGCTGGGCGATGCGTGCCGTCAGGTTGTTGGCCTGCAGGAAATCGCGGAAGGCAAGCGCCGTCGTGGCGCAGCCACCCGGCACTCGTACTCCGGCGCTGGACAACTGGCTGATCAGTTCGCCGAGCGAGGCGTTTTTGCCGCCCACGACCTCGACGTCCGTCATGCGCAATTGTTCGAATGGCACGACGTACGCGCCATCAAGTGTTGCCTGGTTCATGAAAAGTCCCTAAAGGTGAAAGAAAACCCTGGGAGCTGCCCATGCCGGAGGCGCGCCCGGCGCAGCGGAATGCTTGCGCGCGATCGGGCGGCGCACATCGTGCGGGCACGCTTGCGCAGCGGATTCCGCCACGGCAAGCCTGACCTTAACGGCAGGCGCTCAACCTGTTGGATAAGCCATCGCGCGCCACATCGGCGCCTGCGCGTCATGCCATGGGCTGAGCCTGGCGACGCGGCATGCCGATCCAGCCGCCAAGACGGCAAAATCAATGGGCCGCCATCGCCGATAGCCGGCTGGCGGAGGTGCAATTGCTTATCCAACAAGTTGCCGCTATTCTACCGTGCCGGGAAACGCGTTGTGGTGCACTGCAGTAATTTCTCTACAGTCACGACGTCCCGCCGCGCTATGACGCATTAGCGCAAGCCTTGCGCGACGGGCCTGCAGCCGATCCGGGGTCAAAACCCCGGATGACGCGGCGGCTTACATCCGGTTACGATTCAGTCTGTCCGCACCGGCTCGGGGCCGGTTCGCAACAGCCCGCCGCCCCGCCCGCGCGACGCGCCGCCTTCCACCTGGACACGCTTACACCATGCCACCGACCGTATTCATCGTCTCCGACGGTACCGGGATTACCGCCGAAACCTTCGCCCACTCGATCCTGTCCCAGTTCGATCTGAAGTTCCGGCTGATCCGCCTGCCCTTTATCGACTCGCACGACAAAGCGTATGTGGCGGCCGACAAGATCAATGAAGCCTGCGTGACCGACGGGCGCCGGCCTATCGTCTTCACCACACTGGTGAATCGCGAGTCGAATGAGATCGTGAAAAAATCCAATGGCCTGGTGATGGATATGTTCCAGACCTACATCGAGCCATTGGAAGCCGAGCTCAACATCAAATCCAACCACGCCATGGGCCGCGTGCACCAGGCAGCGGATACCGACGAGTACAAGAACCGCATCGAAGCGATCAATTTCTCGCTGGCGCACGATGATGGCCAGAGCAACCGCAACCTGGCCGATGCCGACGTGATCCTGGTGGGCGTCTCGCGCAGCGGTAAAACCCCGACCAGCCTGTATCTGGCGATGCAGTATGGCGTCAAGGCTGCCAACTATCCGCTGATCCCCGAGGATTTTGAGCGCAACCGCCTGCCGACCCCCTTGATAGAGCACAAGAGCAAGATCTTCGGGCTGTCGATCGAACCAGGACGGTTGTCCGAAATCCGTAACGAGCGGCGCCCCGGCAGCAAATATGCGGCGCTCGAGAATTGCCGTTATGAAATCAACGAAGCCGAGGCGATGATGCGGCGCGAAGGCATCAAGTGGCTGTCCTCGACCCATAAATCGATCGAGGAAATCGCCACCACCGTGATGCAGGAGATTCGGCTGGAGCGACCGGGCTACTAAAGCGCAGCGCGCCGTATCGAGCCAATATCACCCGCCGAGGCAGTGCTAACGCCGCTGCCGCACCTGCTCGAACAGGCATACCGCGGCGGCAGCGGCGACGTTCAACGACTCCACCCCGCCCGGTTGTGGAATTGTCACGCGCTGCGTGGCAGCCGCGCGCCATGGCGCCGATACGCCGGCGCCTTCGTTACCGAAGACCCAGGCCAGCGGGGCCCGCAAATCGCTATCGAATACTGCGGCGGCGCCATGCGAATCGGTGATCGCAATCGGCACGTCCAGCCGTTCGATCAGCGTCTGCGGATCCAACCCTTCCACGATATCGAGTAGAAAGTGCGCCCCCATGCCGGCGCGCACTACCTTGGGTGCCCAGGCAAAGGCCGTGCCGCTGATGCAATACACCGCGCGGATATTCGCGGCGGCGGCACTGCGCAGAATCGAGCCCACATTACCCGCGTCCTGCACGCCGTCCAGTACCACGCAATCGCCGACTAATCGCGGCGGCAAGGTATGCTGCGGCAGCGGCGCAACCAGCAGGATGCCGACGCCGTTGACCAGTGTCGAGATCTGCTCGAACAGTGCGTGCGGCAGCACCACAATATGCGCGGGGTCGATACGCGCCACCAGGGCGGCGATTTCCGCGTGATCCAGACCCGTATCGCTGACCACACAATGCTCGGGCTCGACGCCAGCCGCCAGACAGGCTTGCGCCAAGTGCGCGCCTTCCAGCAGCATCACACCGGCGCGCCGCTGATGTTGAGGACCCGCGCTGAGCGCCTTCAGGCGCTTGAACAGCGGATTATCGCGAGAGGTCAGATGTTTCATGGCGACGCTCAGAACAACGAGGCTTGCGCATCAGCGCTGTGCGGCTGCGGCGCGGTCGCGGCGCTGCCGCCATAACCCAGCACGGAGCCCGCGCCCGCCACCGCGAGCGGTACCGGCAAACCCGCCGCGGCGCGCGCGGCGCATGCATTGCGCACCGGCGCAAACGAGCGCCGATGCTCTGCGCACGGGCCATGCTGGGCCAGCGCCTCCATATGCCTTGCCGTGCCGTAGCCGGCATGAACATCGAAGCCGTATTCCGGATGGGCCTGATGCAATTCGAGCAGCATGCGGTCGCGCGTCACCTTGGCCAGGATGGACGCCGCCGATATCGCCGGCACCAGCGCATCGCCGCCGACCACGGCCTGGGCTGGTATCGCCAAGGGCGGGCAGCGATTGCCATCGATCTGCGCCAGCGCGGGCGTGATCGTGAGTCCTTCGACCGCGCGCTGCATCGCCAACATGGTGGCATGCAGGATATTCAGGGTATCGATCTCCTCGACCGAAGCGCTGGCGATACAAAATCCCAATGCCTGGTCGCGGATCTGCTCGAACAACGCTTCCCGTTTCTTTGCGGAGAGCGCTTTCGAATCGTCCAGACCGGCAATCGGGCGCGCCGGGTCGAGGATCACGGCCGCAGCCACGACGGGGCCGGCCAACGGGCCGCGCCCCGCTTCGTCGACGCCGCAAATCAGTCCGCCTGGCGGGATGGGCGGCAGCGCTGGCGCCTGACGGGGGGTGCCGCCGGCTGAACTACGCCCGCGCGCGGTGGCCATCAGGGCCCCGCGCAACATATAAAACGGTGGCATCGATGCCCCTTTAGCGAGGATGGCGCGCGATGGCGGCGATGGTCTCGGCCGCGCTGGCGCCGGCATTGCGGCGCAGCGTGTGGTGCATGTCGGTGAACAACTTCACCAGCGAACGCCGATTTTGCTCATCATTGAGCTGGCGCAGCGTGGCCTCGGCCAACGCCTCGGGCGTCGCGAAATGCTGCAGGATTTCCGGCACCACAAAGCGGCCCGCCAGGATGTTGGGCAAACCGACATAAGGCAGATAACCCTGGCGCTTCATGATCTGCCCCGTCAGCCAGGGCACCTTGTAGGAGATCACCATCGGCTTCTTGAACAGTGCCGCTTCCAGCGTCGACGTGCCGCTCTTGATCAGGACGGCATCGGCGGCTTCCAGAGCTGGATGCGAACCGCCATCGGTGATGGTCAGCGCGAGGCCCGGGTGTTGAGTGGCCAGTTGCAACAACAGCGCATGCAAGGCGGGCGTCGCGGCCGGCAAGACGAAACGCAGCGACGGTTCGCGCGCCTGCATCAAAGCCATGGCGGCAAAGAACACCGGCCCAATACGGGCGATCTCCGAATGCCGGCTGCCGGGCAACACGGCCACCACCGGACCGTCGGCCGGCATGCCGAGCTTGGCGCGCGCCGCTTGCGGATCCGGCTGCAAGGGGATGGTGTCAGCCAAAGGATGACCGACGTACGTGGCCGGCACGCCGGCCTTGGCGTAAATTTCCGCCTCGAACGGAAACACGCACAGCATATGATCCACCGCGCGCGCAATGGATTTGATGCGACCGCCGCGCCAGGCCCAGATCGAAGGGCTGACGAAATGCACGGTCGGCACGCCGGCTGCGCGCAGCTTGTGCTCCAACGCGAAGTTGAAGTCGGGCGCATCGACACCCACGAACACGCTGGGCGGATCGACCAGCAGCGTGTGCTGCAAGGCGCGGCGAATGCGCAGAATTTCCGGGATGTGACGCAGCACCTCAAGATAGCCGTTGACGGTCAAGGCCCGCATATCGTGCTGGGTCTCGAAGCCGGCCTCTATCATGCGCGGCCCGCCGATGCCGAAATAACGCGTATCGGTCGGCAGGCGCGCCTGCAGATGAGGCAATACGGTCGACGCCAGCAGGTCGCCCGAAGGCTCGCCCGCTGCCATCGCAATGCGCAGCGGCGCGCCGCTATCGATGGGCGCCGTGCTCATCGTTGACCTTGCTGAGCGACCGCGCAACAGGCGGCTCTCACCGGATGATGCCGCGCTTGGCGGTATCGATGAAAGTCACCAGCGACTCGACATGGACGTCGCCGTCGCCGCCTTGTTGGGCCAGTTCACGCAGTTGCAACTTGGCTTCGTCCAACGTCAGACCTGCCTTGTACAACTGGCGGTATGCGGTACGTAACGCGGCAATCGCGTCGGCGGAAAAACCGCGGCGGCGCAGCCCTTCGACATTGATACCGTGAGGTTCGGCTTTGTCGCCAGCAGCGATCACGAACGGCGGCAGGTCCTGCACCAGGGCCGAGGCGCCGCCCAACATCGCATGCGCGCCGATGCGCACAAACTGATGGACACCCGACATTCCGCCCAGGATGGCCCAATCGCCGACAATCACGTGGCCGGCAATTTGCGCATTGCTGGAGAAGATGGTGTGATTGCCGATCTGGCAGTCGTGCGCGATATGCACATAGGCCATGATCCAGTTGTCGTTGCCGATCTGGGTCAGGCCCATATCCTGAGCCGTACCCACGTGGATAGTGGTGAACTCGCGGATGGTATTGCGATCGCCGATCTCGAGCCGGGTCGGTTCGCCGTGGTATTTCATATCCTGCGGATCGCCGCCGATCGAAGCGAAATGCCCGATGCGGTTGTCGACGCCGATCGTGGTATGACCTTCGACCACGGTATGCGAGCCGATTTTGCTGCCTGCGCCAATGCGCACGTGTGGCCCGATGACCGCGTAGGGCCCGATCTCGACATTGGCGTCGATCTCGGCGCCTGCCGCGATCACCGCGGTCGGATGTATCCCTGCACTGATCGCTTCGCTCATGCTTGCGCCCCGTCGTCGGTTTTCTCGGACTTGTCGAAATGCTTGATGGTGCACATCAATTCGGCTTCGCAGGCGACTACGCCGTCCACGGTAGCCTTGGCGCTGAACTTCCAGATGCCGCGCATGTAGCGCTTCAACTCCACGTTGAGGATCAGCTGATCACCGGGTTCAACCGGACGCTTGAAGCGCGCGCCGTCGATACCGACGAAGTAGTACACGGTATTGCTGGAATCGTGCGGCTCCTCGGCGAACGTCAACAGCGCGGCAGCCTGCGCCAGGGCTTCGAGTATCAGCACACCGGGCATCACCGGCCGGGTCGGAAAGTGACCGACGAAATACGGCTCGTTGATGGTGACGTTCTTCAGCGCGGTAATGCTCTTGTGCGGATCCAACGCCAGCACGCGATCGACCAGCAGGATCGGATAGCGATGCGGCAGCAGCGTCAGGATTTTATGGATGTCTAGATTGATATCTTGTGCAGTCATGGTGTTCACTACTTATCGGCGATGTGGCTCAATGCAGGCGGCGTTCCGCTTAGCGCGGCGTCGCTTCCAGCGCGGCTTCGAGTTGCTTGAGCCGCGCCCGCATTTTGTCCAGGTTGCGCATCAGGACCGCATTGCGGTTCCAGTCAGCGCTCTCGATGGCGGGAAAGGTGCTGGCGTAGACACCCGCCTTGGTCAGCGATTTGGTGACCGACGACTTGCCTGCGACGGTCACGCGGTCGGCCAGCGTCAAATGCCCGCCTATTCCGACTGCGCCGCCTATCATGCAATGTCGCCCCAGCGTGGTACTGCCGGCGATCCCGGTGCAGCCGGCGATCACCGTATAGGCACCGATGCGGCAGTTATGGCCAATCTGAACCAGATTGTCGATTTTCACGCACGCTTCGATCACCGTATCGGCCATGGCGCCGCGATCTATGGTGGTATTCGCCCCGATATCGACATCGACGCCAATCTGCACCGTGCCCACCTGCGGGATCTTGACCCATTCACCACCGTCGCGGGTGAAATCGGGCGCGAACCCGAAACCATCGGCGCCGATCACGGCACCCGCATGGATCTGGGTACGCGCGCCGATGCGGCAACCGTGATACACGGTGACCTTCGGAAACAGGTGGACGTCGTCTTCCAGGGTCACGCCGCGGCCGATAAAGACCTGCGCATCGAGCTGCACGCGTTCGCCTATCACGGCGCCCGCCTCCACCACCACATTGGGACCGATATACGCCGAGTCCGCCACGCGCGCCGTGGCGTCTATCACTGCGCTCGGATGACGCCCTGCCGGTTGCGCCGGTTGCGCGAGCGCGACAAAGCGCTGCGCAACCCGGGCGAAGTAAGCATAGGGATTGGCGGCGACCAGAAAATTGCGGCCACGCTGCGCGAGGTCCGGGCTCAGCTTCTCGAGTTCGGACGCGGTGATCAGCACCGCCGCCGCGCGGGTGGTCTCGACTTGCGACAGATACTTGGGATTGGCCAGAAACGACAAATGCTCAGGGCCCGCCTGATCGAGCGGTGCCAGGCCGGTAATACGGCAGGCTCCATCCCCGATCACGACGCCACCGAACCGGCCGACCAGTTCATCGAGTGTGAATGCCATGCGATCCGAAATTCCTTGGTTCATAAGCCACAGCGCGGCAAGCCTCGAAGAGACGTGCCGCGACTTGCAACTTCATCTAGACCCGCGCGCGATCCTGCCGGCGCGCGTCAGTTCGTGCCGGCTGCCGGCGTCGACGCCGCCAGCGCCTTCAGCACCTGATCGGTGATGTCGATGCGCGGGCTGACGTAGACGGCTTCCTGCACGATCAGGTCAAAATGGTTCTGCTCGGCGACCTGTTTGATCACCTTATTGGCCCGATCCAGCACCGCAGCCAACTCTTCGTTGCGGCGTTCGTTCAGGTCATCCTGAAATTCACGCTGTTTGCGCTGGAAATCGGCATCCAACTGCGCAATCTGTTTTTGCTTGTCTGCGCGATCGGCCGGCGACAAGGTCGTGCCGCTCTTATCGAGCGAATCGGACATCGCCTTCAGGCGCTGCGCCATGTCCTGCAGGTCGTGATCGCGCTTGGAGAATTCCTGTTCGAGCTTGGCCGCTGCGGCCTTGGCCGGCGCCGACTCACGCAGAATACGGTCGGAATTGACAGCCGCCACGCGGGTACCGTCCGTGGACTGTGCATACACGCCGACAGCACCAAAAGCCAGACAGGCGAACAGGCAGGTACCGATCGCTTGTTTATACAGGGTGGTTCGCAAAGTGACCCTCTCTTGCCAAAATCGATTTATGAAGCCGGACCGGCATGACGCCAGACCGGCATCATACGCTCTTAGAACGACGTACCGATCTGGAACTGGAACGGCTGGTACTGGTCGCCGGTATGGCGGACCAGCGGCCAGCCCAAGCTCAGCTTGAGCGGTCCGATCGGCGAAATCCAGGCCAGACCCACACCGTACGAATAGCGCAGACCGTTGGCCCCTTCGTTGGTGTTGACCCCGGTGACACCCTGGGCCCACACGTTACCCATATCCATAAACGTAAATACGCGCAGGGTTCTATCATAGCCCGTACCCGGCAGCGGGAACGTCAACTCGATATTGCCGATCACGATTTCGTCACCACCGACCGGGTCGTTGGTGGTCGAATCGCGCGGGCCCAGTGAGCTCGGCTCATAGCCGCGCACCGAACCGATACCGCCGGCGAAGTAGTTCTTGAAAATCGGGAACGGATCGCCGCCGTAACCATGGCCGTAACCCAACTGCCCATTCAAGCCCAGCACGAAGCCACGCGCAAACGAGTAATAGTACTGACCCTGGATGTCGGCCTTGTAGTACTCGGTATCGCCAGCCGGCGTGCCCAGCTCCGCATTGGCCTGGGTGAAGTAACCACGGCTCGGCACCAAAGCGCTGTCACGCGCATCGCGCGACCAGCCCACCGTCAAGGGGACGTTATTGACGATACGGCCAAATTCCTTCACGTAATCGAGATAGCTGGCCGGCGTATAGGCGTCGACCTGGAAGCGGTCGTTTTCGAAGCCCAGACCGAAAAAGACCGTGTCGGTTTCCGAAAACGGCACCCCGAACTTCAGGTCCGCGCCCGCGCTGATGATGGTAAAGCTGCTGTCCGTGCTGTACAGCAACGGTTCATACGTGCGGTAGTAGACGTCGGTGATGCGCTTGATGCCGTCGACCGTGAAGTAAGGGTCGACCTGCGTCACGGTCACGGTGCGGTAATACTCCGCCGTGTTCACGTTGACGGCCAGGCTGGTACCGGTGCCGAACACGTTGTCCTGCGAAATACCGGCCGACAACACCACCTTATCGGTCGACGAGAAACCGGCACCCACCGTGATCGAGCCAGTCGGCTTTTCCGTGACTTTCACATCGACGTCCACTTCGTCGGGCGAACCCGGCACGGGGACGGTCGTCACCTTGACATCGGTAAAATAACCGAGGCGGTTGATCCGGTCTTCCGACAATTTGACGCGCGAGCTGTCGAACCACGAGCTTTCGAACTGTCGCATTTCGCGGCGTACCACTTCGTCACGCGTGCGGTTGTTACCCGTGATGTTGACGTGGCGCACATAAACGCGGCGACCTGGATCGACCTGCAGCGTCAGAGCCACCACGTGGTGGGTCTGATCGATCTGCGGCAAGGCATTGACGGTGGCATAGGCGTAACCGTACTCACCCAGCTTATCGACCACGGCTTTGGTCGAATCCTTGAGCTTGGCCGCCGAGAACAGATCGCCCTTCTTGATCGTCAGCAGCTTGGTCAGCTCGGCTTCCTTATCCAGCAGATTGCCGGTGAACTTGATGTCCGAGATATGGTATTGCTCGCCTTCATGCACGGTCAGCGTCAAATACATATTGAGCTTGTCCGGCGACACCTGGACCTGGGTCGACTCGATGTTGAATTCGAGGTAGCCGCGATCGAGGTAGTACGAGCGGATATGTTCGAGATCGGTCGCCAGCTTGTCGCGGGCGTAGATGTCGTTCTTGGTGTACCAGGAGAACCAGTTCGGCGTCGACAACTGCATTTCGTCTTCGAGCGTGCTCTGCGAAAACGCGTGGTTGCCGATAAAGGTCACTTGCTGGATTTTCGCCTTCGGCCCTTCGATCACCGAGAACAGCAGGCTGACGCGATTCTGGTCGACCGGCGTCACCGTGGTGGTGACTTCCGCGGCGTAGAACCCGTGCGACAGATACTGGCGCTTCAGCTCCTGCTCGGCCTTATCGACCATACTCTTGTCGAAATATTGACCGGGCGACAGTCCAACGCTTTTCATCGCCTTGGTCAGCGTGTCCTTGTCGAATTCCTTGTCGCCGGCAAAGTCGACTGCGGAAATCGCCGGACGCTCCTGCACCTGCACGATCACCACGTTACCGTCGGTGGCAATCCGTACGTCGTTGAAAAAGCCGGTTGCGTACAAGGCGCGGATCGCTTCCGACCCTTTGTCATCGGTGAAGGTGTCACCGCGGTGGATAGGCAGATACGAGAACACCGTGCTGGCCTCGACCCGCTGCAACCCTTCGACGCGGATATCTTGCACGACGAATGACGTCGCGGCATGCGCCATCATGCTATATGCGCCGACCACTGCGAGTGCGGTCGTTTTCGGAACAAAGCGATGTGGTTTGAACAACTTGCTTCCCCAGGTTTTAGCTGTATTGGGCTGATACGGCGTCGCGGCGTGACGCATGCTGGTGCGCCGCGATCGCTACACTTTTTAAGCCGGTTTTCCCACTAGAAATGGATCAATCGTGTCAGGTCATTGAAGAGCGCGATCAACGACAGCGCCAGGATGCAGGCGATGCCGGCGCGCTGCAAAATGCCCTGCACACGCTCCGATACGGCTTTTCCCGTCACGGCTTCAGCCGAATAATATAACAGATGGCCACCGTCCAAAACGGGAATCGGCAACAGGTTTAATACTCCGAGACTTATGCTGACCAAAGCGAGGAAAGAAACGAAGGCCGAAAGGCCCATGCGAGCACTGCGGCCAGCGTAATCGGCGATCGTCACGGGACCGCTCAAATTCTTCAGAGAGGCCCGCCCAGTCAGCATCCGGCCGAAAGTCTCAAGGGAAAATGCGGAGATATCCCAGGTCTGTTGCAGGCCCATCCTGAGCGCCGCAAAGGGTCCGTAACGAACGATTACCGTGGATTGCAAGGACTGGGCCATCTGCGCCCCGATCCGTCCCACGCTGCGCCCGGATTCCGCATCGACGGTCGCGCGTGGCGTCACGGTCACCGCCAGTTGCGCGCCGGCGCGTTCGATCTGCAGCACCACCGGTCGCCCGGCGTTGCTTTGAATATGCGTGACGAAGGCATCGACGTTATTCGCCGGGACGCCGTCAAAGGCCAGCACGCGATCGTTGACGTGGAGACCGGCCTGGGCCGCGACCCCGCCCGCCGTGACGTCGGCCACCACGACGCGAACCGTCCCGGGTACGAAACCGAGTTCCTCGACCGCGTCGTGCTCGCCGTCATCGCTGATCGCGCCCGGGGGCAAGGCCGAGAAATCAAGCGGCAGCGCCCCGCCCTGGCCAGCCCGCTCGGTCAACAGCGTGACCGGACGGTGCGCCAGCGCGGCATCGAGCAAACGCCAATGCAAATCGGTCCAGGAGCGCACCGAGTCGGTCGAAGCGCCCGCGCTCAGCGCCGTGACGCGTTCGCCGCCGGTGATACCCGCCTTGGCGGCAAACGACGCCGCCGGAGGCGTACCCAGGCGAGCCTCGGGTTCGCTGACGCCGGCCACGTAGATCGAGGCAAACAGCACAATGGCAAGCAGGAAATTGGCGATCGGCCCCGCCGCAACGATGGCCATGCGTTTCGCGACGGATTGACGGTTGAAGGCGTAAGGCAGGTCGGCACGCGCGATCGGCGTTTCGCTTTCGCGCTCATCCAGCATCTTGACGTAGCCGCCCAGCGGCAACCAGGCCAGGGTCCACTCGGTGCCGCTACGCGGGCTGGTCCAAGACAGCAACGGTCGGCCAAATCCGATCGAGAATCGCAACACCTTGACCCCGCACCAACGGGCAACACTGTAGTGACCGAACTCGTGGGCCACCACGAGTATGCCGATCGCCACCGCGAATGCCAGTAGGGCGGTGAGGAAGCTCATCCGGCCAGCACTCCAAGCGCTTGCCGCTCGACCGCGCGATGTGCCGCCGCACGGGCGCGACCATCGACGTCCAGCACTGCCTCGAGCGAACTGGCGGCCGCATGCGGCACCTCGTCGAGCACCTGGGCCACCACATCCGCGATGCGCATAAAGCCGATGCGGCCGGCGAGGAAAGCATCCACCGCAATTTCATTGGCGGCATTGAGGATCGCGCTGGCGGTACCGCCCTGACGCAGGGCGTCGAAGGCCAGCTTCAGACAAGGAAAACGGGACAGGTCGGGCGCCTCGAAGGTCAATTGAGCAATCGCCGTCAAATCCAGCGGCGCCACGCCCGAGGCGATACGCTGCGGATAAGCGAGCGCATGCGCGATGGGCGTGCGCATATCGGGATTCCCCAACTGCGCCAGCACCGACCCGTCGGCATACGACACCATGGAGTGAATCACGCTTTGAGGGTGGATCAGCACATCGATGCGGTCGGCCGGCAGACCGAACAGCCAGTGCGCCTCGATCACCTCCAGGCCCTTGTTCATCATGGTCGCGGAATCGACCGAAATCTTGCGTCCCATCACCCAGTTCGGATGGGCGCAGGCTTGATCCGGCGTCACGGACTCCAGGCTGGCCGGGTCGCGAGTGCGGAACGGCCCGCCCGAGGCGGTGAGTATGATGCGGGTCACGCCGCCATGCGTGTCGCCGGCTCCGGCTGCGGGCAGACACTGGAAAATGGCGTTGTGCTCGCTATCGACCGGCAACAAGGTGGCATGATGATCGCGCACTGCGTCCATAAAGAGCGCGCCCGACATCACCAGCGCTTCCTTGTTGGCCAACAGGATGCGTTTGCCGGCCTGGGCCGCCGCCAGCGTCGGCTTCAGCCCGGCGGCGCCGACGATGGCCGCGATCACGGTGTCGCACTGGGCGGCCGATGCCGCCTCCACCAGCGCGGCTTCACCGTAAGCCACGCGGGTCTTGCTGCCGGCCGCGCGCAAGGCGGCCTCCAGTTGCTGCGCAGTGGCCGGGTCACCCACCACGGCCAACTCCGGCTTGAAGCGTAGACACTGCTCGGCCAGTTTGGCGCCGTTGCGATGCGCGGTCAGCGCAAAGATCGAATAGCGATCAGGGTGACGCGCCACCACGTCCAGCGTGCTGTCGCCGATCGACCCCGTCGATCCCAACAGAGTCAATCGTTCCATTGTGTGTGAATCCATATCGTGTACCCGATGTGGGCGTAGTTCAGCCAAGCAACAACATGGCAAGCGGCAACACCGGTAACAGCGCATCGATCCGGTCGAGCACACCGCCATGGCCCGGCAGCAGCCCGCTGGAATCTTTCACACCAGCTTGACGCTTGAGTAAAGATTCGAATAAATCGCCGACGATGCTAAAACCCACCAACAAGGTCATCACGCCTATCAGCCGCGGCCAGCCGTAGCCAGCCAGGCGGGAAAATACCGTCGGCGCGAAGGCACCGCTACACCCCGCCGCGACAGCCAGGGCCAAAACCAGCAGCCAGCCGCCCGCTGCGCCCTCCCAGGTTTTGCCCGGGCTGATGGCTGGCGCCAGCTTGTGGCGACCGAACGCCTTGCCGGCAAAATAAGCGCCGATATCCGCACACCATACCACCAGCAGCAACGACAGGACATAGGCGACACCGGCAATGCGAGCCGACACCAGCGCATACCAGCAGGCGATCAACACCACCACCCCCGCCACCAGCAGCAGCCGGCGCCAGGATCCGTTCGCCAGCACCGGCTTGCGCAACATCGCATACGGCACCGCCACCACCCAGAACACGGTCGAGGCTTTATAGAAGCCCAGCGCCGCGCCGCCCGGCAAGCGCAGGCTCAACAACAGCACAAACGCGCAAACGACGGCGTAGACGATGGGGGCATAGCCTTGGAATTTCAGCAGGCGCGCCCATTCCCAGGCGCCAAAGATAAGCGCGAAGGCGATCAAGGCGCCGAAGGCGCCGATCGGCGCCAATAAGGTGACGGGAACCAGTACGGCCAGCAGGATAACTGCGGTAATGACCCGGGTTTTCAGCATGAGAGGGAGTCTGCGCCCTGGGTCTGCTCCGTGAGCTGAGCACTGGTGCGGCCAAAACGCCGCTCGCGACGCTGAAACGAGGCTATCGCATGGTCCAGCGCATCGGCGTCGAAGTCAGGCCAAAATTGTTCAGTGAAGTAGAGCTCGGTGTAAGCCAGTTGCCACAGCAAAAAATTGCTGACGCGCTGCTCACCCCCCGTGCGGATGAAGAGATCGGGCTCGGGCGCATAGGCCATCGCCAGATGTTCGGCAAAGCGGGCTTCGTCGAGCGGCCCGACCTCGCCGCGACTTGCCGCTTCTTCGGCGACCTTGCGCGCCGCCTGCAGAATATCCCAGCGGCCGCCATAGTTGGCCGCGATGGTCAGCGTCAGGCGCGTGTTTTGTGCCGTTTTCTGCTCAGCACGTCGCACCAGATCCTGGATTCTATCGTTGAACATGCCGAGGTCGCCGACTACCCGCAGGCGTATGCCGTTGGCATGCATGCGCGCCACCTCGCGCTCGAGCGCGGTGACGAACAGACGCAGCAGGAACGTGACTTCCTCGGTAGGGCGACGCCAGTTTTCCGAACTGAAAGCAAACAGTGTCAGATATTCGACGCCGTGGCGTGCACAGCCTTCAACCACGCTGCGCACCGCGTCCACACCTTTGCTATGGCCTGCTGCACGCGGCAGGCGTCGTTGCGTGGCCCAGCGTCCATTGCCATCCATGATGATCGCAATGTGACGCGGAACCGCCGCGCTGTCGGGCATGCCAACGGTAGAACTCATAAGGGCCATATGCGCCGTTATCGAAAACGCCGAAAAACGTTGAAAGACTGAATCAAGCAAACATCACGGCCTTAGACCGTCATGATCTCCGCTTCCTTCGTTTGCACCAGCTTGTCGATTTCGGTAACGAATTTGTCGGTCAGTTTTTGCACATCGTCGGAGGCGCGACGTTCGTCGTCTTCCGAGACTTCCTTGTCCTTGACCAACTTTTTCAGTTGTTCATTGGCATCGCGGCGCAGGTTGCGCACGGAGACTTTGGCTGCTTCCGCCTCGTTCTTCACGACCTTGACCAGCTCGCGACGACGTTCTTCGGTCAGGGCGGGCATCGGCACCCGCACGAGATCGCCCTGGGTCGACGGATTCAACCCGAGATCGGATTCGCGGATCGCTTTTTCGACCGCGCCGACCATCTTCTTTTCCCACGGCTGCACGCCTATGGTGCGCGCGTCGATCAAAGTCAGATTGGCAACTTGCGAAATCGGCACAGCCGAACCGTAGTAGTCGACCTGGATATGGTCGAGCAGACCCGTATGGGCACGCCCGGTGCGCACCTTGGCCAGATCGTTCTTGAATGCCTCGATCGACCGCTGCATCTTCTGGTCGACCGTCTTCTTGATATCTGCAACTGTCATGAATACTCCCAAGCTCTTTGAACGCGGCGGCCGGCGCCTCGGCGCCGGCGTCCCAGGCAGCTGGCTGCCGCCACTACGTCAGACGTGGACCAGAGTCCCTTCGTTCTCGCCTTCCACGATGCGCCGCAAGGCGCCGGGCTTGACGATGGAAAACACGCGTATCGGCAGCTTCTGGTCGCGGCACAGCGCAAACGCCGTGGCGTCCATCACCTGCAGGTTGCGGCCGATCGCCTCGTCGAAAGTGATGGTCGTGTAGCGGGTCGCCGTCGGATCCTTCTTCGGATCGGCGGAGTATACGCCATCGACCTTGGTGGCTTTCAACACCACTTCCGCACCAATTTCCGAACCGCGCAAGGCAGCTGCGGTGTCGGTCGTGAAAAACGGGTTGCCGGTACCAGCCGCGAAGATCACGACACGGCCTTCTTCAAGCTGGCGTATCGCGCGCGGGCGGATATACGGTTCGAGCACCTGGTCCAGGCGCAAGGCGGACTGGACGCGCGCCTCGATACCGGCATGGCGCATGGCATCCTGCAGCGCCATGGCATTCATCATGGTGGCCAGCATGCCCATATAGTCGGCTGTGGCACGATCCATCCCGGCGGCGCCACCGGCGACACCGCGGAAAATATTACCGCCGCCGATCACGACGGCCAGTTGGACGCCCAGATTGACCACTTCCGCGACGTCGGCGACCATGCGCTCGATCGTGGCCCGATTGATGCCGAACGTGTCGTCACCCATCAAGGCTTCGCCGGAAAGTTTCAGTAAAACGCGTTTGTAGGCAATTGGCATAGGGTTGGGTTCCGTTGGCTTAGAACAGCGTGACGGGCAGCAGCGGCTCCCCCAGCGGAAGCGGCGGGCAGCTCCCCCGCAGCCCCGTAACCGGGTCGTGATGTTCCACCGGTGACGTCATACACGCAACAGAATAGAGTGAAATCAGCAGTTTAACCCTGCGTTTTTTCCCTCATCCGCACGGCGTCCGGCGTTTTCCGAGCAATCCGGCTAGCGTAATACATCAAAATACGCCCGCACAGTTCGCTCGCACACGCCGTGCGTCGGGCCGCCTCAATGCGCCATCCGGCGCGCTGAGACAGCCCCAGTCACAGCTTTCCGGCTTGCGCCGGAATCCGACTTAAGCTTGCTTGGCGGCGGCCACTTGCGCAGCCACTTCGGCCGCGAAGTCGTCGACGCGCTTTTCGATGCCCTCGCCCACCACGTACATGGTGAAGCTCTTCACGGCCGAACCATTGGCCTTCAGCATCTGCTCGATGGTCTGCTTGTCGTTCTTGACGAAGGTCTGGTTCAACAGCGAGACTTCCTTCAAGTACTTCTGCACGCTGCCTTCGACCATCTTGGCGACGATTTCAGCCGGCTTGCCCGACTCGGCAGCCTTCTGCTCAGCCACGCTGCGTTCTTTCGCGATCAGCTCGGCCGGCACTTGTTCCGACGACAGCGCGACCGGCTTCATGGCGGCGATGTGCATCGCCACGTCCTTGCCCACTTGCTCGTCGGCACCGTCGTACTCGACCAGCACGCCGATACGGGTGCCGTGCAGGTAGGACGCCAGCTTGCTGGCCGATTCGTAGCGCGCAAAACGGCGCACCGTCACGTTTTCGCCGATCTTACCGATCAGTGCGGTACGCACGGCGTCCACCGTGGTGCCGTCGAGCGGCAGCGCCAGCAGCGCAGCCACATCTGCCGGGTTTTGCGTTGCCACCAGCTCGGCAACCGTCTTCGAGAAAGCCAGGAAATCGTCGTTCTTGGCAACGAAGTCGGTTTCGCAGTTCAGCTCGACCAACGCTGCGGTCGCACCCGCCACATACACCGACACCACGCCTTCGGCGGTCACGCGCGAAGCGGCCTTGCTGGCCTTGCTACCCAGCTTGACGCGCAACAGCTCTTCGGCACGATCCATATTGCCTTCGGCTTCGGTCAAGGCCTTCTTGCATTCCATCATCGGCGCATCGGTCTTTGCGCGCAGTTCCGCCACCATACTTGCAGTAATAGCCGCCATTCGTCACTCCTAAAATCGATCTGATACTAGCCTGACCCGCACAACGGGCCATCGGGGAAATCTCGTGGGCCGGCTGCCGGCCAAAATCGCAAGATTTTGACTCCAGCAGCGCATATGCCCGACCTCGCACAGCAAAACCGACCGTTGATTCAAAAAAAGGGGGCTACGCGAGAGCCCCCTTCCTGGTCGGCAACGAAGAGACTTAAGCCTCTGCGCTGACCTCGACGAACTCGTCGCCGCCTTCGGCGCCGCGAATCGCCTCGACCGTGCTCTGCACGGCGTTCGCACGACCTTCGAGGATGGCATCAGCCACGCCTTGCGCGTACAGCGCAACGGCCTTGCTGGCGTCATCGTTACCCGGGATCACGTAATCCACACCTTCCGGCGAGTGGTTCGTATCGACCACAGCGATAACCGGAATGCCGAGCTTGTTGGCTTCGGTGATCGCAATCTTGTGGTAACCGACGTCGACCACGAAAATTGCGTCAGGAATGCCGCCCATGTCCTTCACGCCGCCAATCGACTTTTCCAGCTTGGCCATTTCGCGATCGAACAACAGCGCTTCCTTCTTGCTCAGACGAGCCTGATCGCCGGACTCGATCTGCGCTTCCATGTCCTTCAGCTTCTTGATCGACGACTTCAGGGTCTTGAAGTTGGTCAGCATGCCACCGAGCCAACGATTGTTGACGTAAGGCATACCGGCACGCGCAGCTTCAGCCGCGATGGTGTCGCGCGATTGACGCTTGGTGCCGACAAACAAAATGGTGCCGCGATTGGCTGCCAGTTGACGCGCATACTTCAGCGCATCGTTGTACATCGGCAGCGTCTTTTCGAGGTTGATGATGTGAATCTTGTTGCGGTGACCGAAGATGAACGGAGCCATCTTCGGGTTCCAGAAACGCGTTTGGTGACCGAAGTGGACACCCGCTTCCAGCATTTGGCGCATCGTAACTGCCATGAAATTCTCCAAGAGGGTTGAGTCTTAAACCGGCAGCGACATCCCGTACCAAAATGACGGAACACCCCGGAAGCGCCGGCTTGTGATTGACTACACGTTTTAACGCACTACATTTCAAACCAAGGACTTGCCGCACTTTTCAGCACGCACTGCGCGGCGTCTTCCCCGCCCGCGCTGCAAATCCGCCTGCCCCAGCCCAGCACAAGATCCGTCAGTGCCTTATTAGGGCCTTTTTGGATCGACAAGCTGCGCTCAAACCAGGCAAGCCCTGAATTATAGCATCCGCAGCCGGATTTTCTCAAGGCCAGCGTCTAATCGCTCTGCGACGCCTTCAGGATGGTGCGATAATCGACTGATATTGCTAAAAACCGATCAGACCATGTCCATTACGCTCAAAAACGAACACGATATCGCCAAGATGCGGGTCGCCTGCCGGCTGGCCAGCGAGGTGCTCGACTATATCACGCCGTTCGTCAAGGCCGGCGTCACCACCGGCGAGCTCGACCGTCTGTGCCACGAATATATGCTGAACGTCCAGCAGACCATCCCGGCCCCGCTCAACTACCAGCCGCCGGGCTATCCGCCCTATCCGAAAGCCATTTGCACCTCGGTCAACGATGTGATCTGTCATGGCATTCCGGGCGATAAGGTCCTAAAAAATGGGGACAGCGTCAATCTCGACATCACGGTGATCAAGGACGGCTATTTCGGCGATACCAGCCGCATGTTCATCATCGGCGAGGGCTCCATTTTGACGCGCCGTCTGGTTCAGACCACCTACGAGTGCATGTGGCTGGGCATCGAACAGGTCCGCCCGGGCGCGCGTCTGGGCGATATCGGCCACGCGATCCAGCAATACGCGGAAAACCAGGGTTTCAGCGTGGTGCGCGAATATTGCGGCCACGGCATCGGCACCGTGTTCCATGAAGAACCGCAAGTGGTGCATTACGGCCGGCCCGGCACCGGGCTGGAGCTCGAGCCCGGCATGATCTTCACGATCGAACCCATGATCAACGCCGGGCGTCGCGATATCCGCACCATGCCCGACCAATGGACCGTCAAGACGCGCGATCACAGCCTGTCGGCCCAATGGGAGCACACCATCCTGGTGACCGCGGACGGTTACGAGGTGCTGACCGTTTCGGCCGGCACCCCGGCGCGTCCGGCGCTGCTGACCGCCTCCGCGTGACGCGGCGCATCTGATGAATAGCCCCGCGACCCCCGTGGCCGAACCGAGCGCGCTCGACCCCAGCGCACCCGCCGCCAGCACGGCTTTGACGACCGAGACCCCGGCCGCGCAGGACAGCGCAGCGCGCATCCGCGCCGAATTCCGTGCCGCCAAGGCGGCCGTGCTGGAGCGCTTTGCCGAAAACGGCAAGGTCGACCCGCTGATGCGTGCCCTCGCGCGCATCGCCGATCGCACGCTGACGGATGCCTGGCGCACGTGCGAACTGCCATCCCGGCTCATGCTGGCGGCCGTCGGTGGTTTTGGGCGCGGCGAGCTGGCACCCGCCTCGGATATCGACATCCTGATTCTGCTGCCGAGCGCGCCCGACGCCGACCTCGAAGCCCGGCTCGAGCGCTTTATCGGCATGGCCTGGGACCTGGGCCTGGAAATCGGCAGCAGTGTGCGCACCATAGACCAATGCATCGAGGAATCGGCACACGACGTCACGGTGCAGACCTCCTTGCTCGAAGCGCGCCGCATCTGCGGCAGCATCAAGTTGTTCGATACCTTTGTGGCGCGCTACAAGGCGCACCTCGACCCGCGCGCCTTCTTTCAAGCCAAGATCCTCGAAATGCGCCAGCGCCACGGCAAGTTTCAGGACTCGCCCTACAGCCTGGAGCCCAATTGCAAGGAAAGCCCGGGCGGGCTGCGCGATCTGCAGTTGATCCTGTGGATAACGCGCGCGGCAGGTTTGGGGCATAGCTGGAAAGAATTGCAGGTGCGCGGTCTGATCACCGCGCATGAAGCCAACGAATTGCGTCGCAACGAGACCTTTCTCAAAGCCCTGCGCACGCGCATGCATCTGCTCGCCAACCGCCGCCAGGACGTGTTGGTATTCGATCTGCAAAACGCCTTGGCGGCCAGCTTCGGCTATACCGCCACGCCGACCAAACGTGCCAGCGAGCAGCTGATGCGGCGCTATTACTGGTCAGCCAAAGCCGTCACCCAGTTGGCGACCATCCTGATCCAGAATATCGAAGCGCGCCTGTTTCCCCAGACGAGTGGCATCACACGCGTGTTGTCGGAGCACTTCGTCGAGAAGCAGGGCATGATAGAAATCGTCGATGACGGGGTTTATCAGCGCCATCCGAATGCCATCCTCGAAACTTTTTTGCTGTACGAACAGACGCAAGGCGTGAAGGGGCTGTCGGCGCGCACCTTGCGCGCGCTGTACAACGCACGCGGGGTGATGAACCAGCAATGGCGGACGGACCCCGAAAACCGCCGTTTGTTTATGGAAATCCTCAAGCAATCGCTGGGCCTGACCCATGTGATGCGCTTGATGAACCAGACCAGCGTGCTGGGCCGCTATTTGCTGAATTTCCGCCGCATCGTCGGCCAGATGCAGCACGATCTGTATCACGTCTACACGGTCGATCAGCACATCCTGATGGTGCTGCGCAATATCCGCCGCTTCGAGATTCCCGAGCACGCACACGAGTATCCGTTCTGCAGCCAGTTGATCTCCAATTTCGAACGGCCCTGGGTGCTGTACACGGCGGCGTTGTTCCACGACATCGCCAAGGGCCGCGGCGGTGATCACTCGACCCTCGGCATGGCCGATGCGCGACGCTTTTGCCGCGAACATGGTTTTTCCAAGGAAGATGGCGCGCTGGTGGTGTGGCTGGTCCAGCATCACCTGACCATGAGTCAAGTCGCGCAAAAGCAGGACACCAGCGACCCCGAGGTGATCAAGCAATTCGCCAAGCTGGTCGGCGACGAACGCCGGCTGACCGCGCTCTACCTGCTGACGGTCGCCGATATCCGCGGCACCAGCCCCAAAGTATGGAACGCCTGGAAGGGCAAGCTGCTGGAAGATCTGTACCGGCAAACCATCAATGTGCTGGCCGGCGCTTACATCGATGCGCACTCCGAACTGCGCGCGCGCAAGGCCGAAGCGCTGGCGCTGCTGCGCTTGCAGATCGTTCCCGAGGGCGCGCACCAGGCTTTGTGGGACAAGCTCGACGTCGCCTATTTCCTGCGCCATGACGCGCAGGACATCGCCTGGCAGACGCGCTTGCTGTACAAATTCGTGGAAAGCGCCACCCCCATCGTGCGGGCACGCCCCTCCCCGATCGGCGAAGGCCTGCAGGTGCTGGTATATCTGAAAGACCGGCCCGATTTGTTCGCCTGCATCTGCGAATATTTCGACCGCAGCGGCCTGTCGGTGCTGGATGCACGGATCCACACGACCCGTCACGGTTACGCGCTCGATAACTTCCTGGTCGCCGATACCCGCATCGACTCGCATTACCGCGATATCGCCAACCTGGTCGAGCAGCAACTCACCACCCGTCTCAGCCAGCCTTCCTGCGCGCTGCCTGCGCCACCGAAAGGTCGGCTCTCGCGCCTGTCGCGTACCTTCCCGATTTCGCCGCGGGTCGAATTGCGCGCCGATGAACGCGGCCAATACTATATCCTGTCGGTATCCGCCAACGACCGCCCCGGCCTGCTGTATTCGATCGCGCGCCTGCTGGCCGAACATCAAGTCGGTCTGCATGCCGCTCGCATCAATACGTTAGGCGAGCGCGTCGAAGACGTGTTCCTGGTCAACGGCGCCAAACTGTCCGATAGCCGCCTGCAAATCCAACTGGAAACCGAATTGTTGCGCACGCTCGCGATCTGAGCGGGCGCGCACTGATCCTTATGAATCGCCCTAAACTTACCGCCAAGCACCCGCGGCCGGCCGCCCCTGCCCGTCCGCCGGTGCGCCCTGGCATGCATACTCAGCGCGGTGCTACGCGCCCCGCCGTCACCACGGCCGCGAGCACGGCAAGCAACGCGGCCGCCATCGCGAAGCCTGCCACCGTGCCATCGCTGCCTGCGTCCAAACCCGTCAAAGCAAAACCGGTTCAAGCCAAACGCGCGCCTGCAGACGCGACATCTTCGCGCAGCAGACCGGCAGCGTCCGCGCCACGCGGCGACGCGCCGCGGCGCGAAGGCCCCGCACCACGCGCGGGTGATGCGCGCACGCGAGGCCCCGCGCCATCGCGCGCCGAGGCACACGCGCACGGAAACGCCGAGGCCCATCCCAGAGCACGCCAAGATTCGAGATCGGGCGGTGCCGCCAAGCCCTACGCCAAGCCGTCGTCGCCGACGCAAAGCCGCTCAGCCGGGTCATCGACCCGAGGTTCGGACCGAAACGCTGAGCGAGGCTCGGACCGCGCCCCCAACGGAAAGTCAAGCGGCAGATCCAGCGATGCCGCAAATCGCGCCTCAAGCCGGCCCTCGACGCGCCCCTACGCCGGATCTTCCGACCGTCCCGCCAACGGTAAATCCTTCGACAATCCGGGCAAAGCGCCGCTACGCGCCGCGAACCGCGACGAACCCGCACCGCGCATAGGGAAACCGGCGCCTGCCCCCGCCCGTCGAGTCGCGCATCACGGCGAGGATGAAGAAGGCAGTATGCGTTTGTCCAAGCGCATGTCCGAACTGGGCCTGTGCTCGCGTCGCGAAGCGGATAGCTGGATCGAACAAGGTCTGGTGCGGGTTGATGGCGTCATCATCAACACCCTGGGCAGCAAGGTCACGCTCGAGCAGAAGATCGAGATCCTGCCGGCAGCACGCGCCGAGCAAGCCAAGCTGGCCACCATCCTGATCCACAAGCCGGTCGGTTATGTCTCCGGCCAACCGGAAGACGACTATCAACCGGCGGCTGCGCTGATCACTGCGGCCAACCAATGGGAAGGCGATGAAAGCGGCCGCCGCTTCCACCCTTTGCTGCTGCGCGCGCTGGCCCCGGCCGGACGCCTCGATATCGACTCGACCGGTTTGCTGGTCATGACCCAGGATGGCCGCATTGCCAAGCAATTGATTGGCGAACATTCCGAAGTCGACAAGGAATATCTGGTGCGGGTCCGCTACCAGGGTCATGAGGCCGACAGCGCCACGTATTTTCCTGCAGAAAGGCTGGCGCTGTTGCGCCATGGCCTGACACTGGACGAGGTCGAATTGCGGCCGGCGCAGGTCGACTGGCAAAACGGCGAGCAACTGCGTTTTATTCTGCGCGAGGGGCGCAAGCGCCAGATCCGCCGCATGTGCGAATTGGTCGGGCTGGAAGTGGTGGGTCTGAAGCGGGTTCGCATCGGCCGGATCATGCTGGGCGCGCTGCCGCCCGGGCAATGGCGCTTTCTATTGCCGGGCGAAGGCTTCTAGGCGCGCGGTGCTTTGCCTGCGCGGCGGGGCTAGCCTAGCATCGGACACCCACACCCCACTGTCCGGCTTACCCCGCGCGCATCGCCCGTATCAGTCGTCGCTGTCCGGTGCCATATCGGGGAACAGCACGTCGATAAAGCCGAATTTCGAAAAATCGGTGATCCGCATCGGATACAGCTTGCCGATCAGGTGATCGCACTCATGCTGCACCACGCGCGCATGAAAACCCTGAGCCACACGGTCGATCGGCGCGCCGTATTGATCGAAGCCCTGATAGCGGATCATCGAATACCGGCTGACCATGCCGCGCAGGCCCGGCACCGACAGACAGCCTTCCCAGCCCTCTTCGTTGTCCTGCGACAGCGGGGTGATCACGGGATTGATCAAGATGGTTTCCGGCACCGGCGGTGCATCGGGATAGCGCTCACTATGCCCGAAGCCAAAGATCACCAGTTGCAGATCGACGCCGATCTGCGGTGCGGCCAAGCCCACCCCCTTGGCCGCGCGCATGACTTCGAACATATCGGAGATCAGCTCGTGCAACTCCGGCGTGTCGAACCGCTCGACCGGCTGGGCGATGCGCAACAAGCGCGGGTCGCCCATCTTCAAGATATCGCGCAACATCAGATCATACCCTCCAAAAGCTGCCTTAACCCCGCTTCGTCCAGCACCGGCACGCCGAGTTCCTCTGCCCGTGCGAGCTTGCTGCCTGCATCGGCGCCCGCCACCACGTAATCGGTTTTCTTCGATACCGAACCAGCCACCTTGGCGCCGGCAGCCTCCAGCAAGGCCTTGGCGTCATCACGGGTGAGCGTCGGCAAGGTGCCGGTCAGCACCACGGTGCGGCCCGCCAGCACGCCCGCTGCCGCCACCGGCGCCGGCTCGCCCTCGGGCCACGTGACACCGGCTGCCCGCAGTTGTTCGATCCCCTCCACGTTGTGCGGCTCGTCGAAGAACTGGCGTATTGCTTCGGCTACCACCGGACCCACGTCGTTCACCGTCAACAGCTCGTCGTAGCTGGCCTCTATCACGCGCTCCAGCGAGCCGAAATGACGCGCCAGATCGCGCGCGGTCGCCTCGCCCACATGCCGGATACCCAGCGCATAGATCAGGCGCGGCAAGGTCGTGTGGCGCGCCCGGGCCAGCGAATCCAGGAGGTTCTGGGCCGATTTATCGGCAAACCGATCGAGTGCTGCCAAGGTCGTGAAGCCGAGTTTGAACAAATCGGCCGGGGTACGCACCAATTGCTGCTCGACCAGTTGATCGATGATCTTCTCGCCCAGCCCGTCGATATCGAGCGCGCGACGCTGCGCAAAGTGCCAGAGTGCCTGCTTGCGCTGTGCCGGACAGACGAGGCCGCCGGTGCAGCGTGCAATCGCTTCATCCGGCAGCTTTTCGATCTTGGAACCGCATACCGGGCAGTGCGTCGGCATCACAAAGGCGCGCGCATCGACCGGACGCCGCTCCAGCACGGCACCGACCACCTCGGGTATGACATCGCCAGCGCGGCGCACGATCACAGTATCGCCGATCAGGATATTCTTGCGCCGGATTTCCTCTTCATTATGCAGGGTCGCATTGGTCACCGTGACCCCGCCCACGAATACGGGCGCCAGCCGCGCCACCGGTGTGACGGCACCCGTGCGGCCCACATTGACCTCGATATCGAGCAAGGTGGTCGTCATTTCCTGGGCCGGAAACTTGTGCGCCAAGGCAAAGCGCGGCGCGCGCGCGACAAAACCCAATTTATCCTGATCCGCACGGCGATTGACCTTGTACACCACGCCATCGATCTCGTAGGGCAAGTTGGCGCGGCGCTCGCCAATGCGACGATAGAAGCCCAATAAGCCAGACGCGCCGCGTACTACTTCACGCTCGACACAGACCGGCAGTCCGAGACGGGTGTACCAGTCGAGGATCTCGGCGTGAGTGTCGGGCATCACAGCACCTTCCAGCACACCGATGCCATAGGCGAAAAACGACAAGGGCCGGGTCGCCGTGACCTTGGGGTCGAGCTGGCGCAAACTGCCTGCTGCCGCGTTACGCGGATTGGCGAACTCGCGCTGGCCGGCGTCGCGTTGACGCTGGTTCAGGCGCGCGAAATCGCGCTTGAACATCAGGACCTCGCCACGCACTTCGAGCACAGCAGGCGCATCGCCTTTCAGCTTGAGCGGTATCGAGCGCACCGTGCGGATATTCTCTGTGACATCTTCACCCGTGCTGCCATCGCCGCGCGTTGCCGCCTGCACCAACGTACCCTGTTCGTAGCGCAGCGAGATCGCCAGGCCATCGAACTTCAATTCGCACGAGTACTCAACTTCGGTCGTGCTGAACAGGTCGGGGGTCGCGCCTGCGCCTGTTTGACCCAAACCGTCGCTCACGCGCCGGTCAAAGGCAATCACATCCTCGTTGGCGAAACCGTTATTCAAAGACAGCATGGGCACGGCATGCGTCACCTGGGCGAAGCTGTCGAGCGCCGCGCCACCGACACGTTGCGTGGGCGAATCTGCCGTGATCAGTTCGGGGTGCGCGGTCTCGAGCTCGACCAGTTCATGGTACAGATGGTCGTAATCGGCGTCGGGCAATACCGGCGCATCGAGCACGTAATACGCGTAGTTGAGCCGTTCGAGTTCTGCGCGCAGCCATGCCGCGCGCGCGACAGACGGGTCAGCCGACGATGAGACAGATGTGGACATGTGCAACGCTGGCGATAGACAAGGACCCCCATTATCGCAGGAAAGCGGCGCGGGTTCGCGCCTGTGCGGGGTACTGCCACACCGCCCGGATCGTGACGACACGGGCGGCGGTCCAAGCGGGTTCAGTTACTGAACAGACGGCGGGCAATGGGGGAACCAGCCGGAATACCAGCGCGTTCCAGTCGCGCATACAAGGTCAGCAATTGCTTTTCGATCGCCAGCATCGCTGCTTCGGGCAGGGGGCGACGCTGATCGTCAACCACGTGCGCGCCTATGCGCTGCGCCAACGACACGGCGTACTCGCACATCAGCCTGAACGGCAGGATGTCCTCTTCGGCGACCGGCACATCCAGCAGCAGCGTAATCATTTCGCCGCCCTTGTATGTGAGGTCGTCGCGCAGGAAATTGGTATCCTCGAACTGCAGCATAAAAACCGGATTCTGGCGGGCGTCCAGTTTGACGAATCGGGTGCCGTCGCGCGACAACAGCAGGCCGTCCTGGGCCGCCACCGATTGCACGTAGTTGGCCGACCATGGCGCGCCATCGGAGCGCACGTTAACCGACAGCTGAGCGTCGCATTGAGCGGCAAAACCGTCCAGCTCGCGCGCCATCTGGACTGTCTCCATCATGTCGGGGAAATCCGGCTCGCCATCAATCGCGTCGGCCAGAAACTGCACGCCGCTGACGAATTCCGAGAATTCCAGCTCGTTGAGCGCGCCCGAGCGATTGGCCAGCTGCACCCCGGCCCGCACCTCTTGATAGCGCCCGCCGGGCTGCAATGCCTCCCACACCTTGCGCGGCTCGCCGGGCTCGCCACTGCCTTCGGGCGACCCTTCGATAAAGACCGGTTTGCTGCCGGCGCGACGCAAACGCTGCACCAGCGGCAACAGCTTATCGTAGGAAACCGGGTTGGCGATGCGTATCGTCACCACACAGTCGATGCGATGATCAAGCACCGCAGGCGCCGCACCCAGTTCGACCGAATCCGAGCGGCTATCAGGCTGCGCCTCAGCGACCTCGCCTGCCGGATCCTCACCGAATGCCGCGCTGGATCCATCCGCCGTCGCGCCCGCCACGCTCCCCGCAGTGTCGGTATCCGGCGCGGCATCGGCGCCGAAGGTCGGCTCACGCCGGCCACCGGTCACTTCAGCCGGCACCGTGGCATGGGTTTGGGCTGTATGACCCGGATCGATAAAAGGCCGTTCGTCGTCGGCAAACGTACCAGCGGCCCCAGGCATACGCGCCACCGGGGTCTCAAGATCGGCCGGCACCGAACGCGGCAGTCTGCGCCGCACTTTCGCGCCCTGCCAGGCGTTATAGGCGACCACCAGGGCAATCACCACGACGCCCGCTCCACCCAACGCAAGGTACAACTGATTCATGCATGCTCCACTTTTTCGTAATCCGCCTACGCCACCGCGGCTCGCTCGAAACCGGGGACCTCAGGTCGAAAACTGACGGATGCCTGGTTCAGGCCCCGTTCTGTGTAAAACTGGCGGCCGCTTCCATGTCGACCGCAACGATACGCGACACACCTTGTTCCTGCATTGTCACACCGATCAGCTGCTGTGCCATTTCCATCGCGATCTTGTTGTGCGAGATGAAAAGGAACTGGGTCTTGACCGACATCGCGCGGACCAGATTGGCAAAGCGTTCGGTATTCGCGTCGTCCAGCGGCGCATCCACTTCGTCGAGCAGACAGAACGGCGCCGGGTTCAATTGGAACATGGCGAACACCAGTGCGGTCGCGGTCAGCGCTTTCTCGCCGCCGGACAGCAAATGAATGGTCGAGTTCTTTTTGCCGGGCGGTTGCGCCATCACCTGAACGCCGGCATCGAGGATTTCCTCGCCGGTCATCATCAGGCGTGCCTGGCCACCGCCAAACAGGCGCGGGAACAGCTCGCCGAAGTGGCGATTGACCTCGTCGAAAGTGCCTTGCAACAGCGCGCGCGTTTCCTGGTCGATCTGCCGAATCGCGTCTTCCAGCGTATTGATCGCGCTGTTCAAGTCGGCCGACTGCGCATCCAGGAATTGCTTGCGCTCGCGTGCGGCGGTCAGCTCATCCAGCGCGGCCATGTTGACCGGGCCCAGAGCATTGATGGCATTGTTCAACCGTGTCACTTCGCCTTGCAGATAGGAGGCCTTCAGATCCGGCGTCAGCTTGGTCTGCAACGCCGTTTCGTCGGCTTCGGCCAATTGCAGTTGCTCAGCGAACTGCTCGCCGTTCAGGCGTGCGGCCTGTTCCTTCAACTGCAACTCGCCGATGCGATCGCGCAGCGGCTGCTGCGAACGCTCGGTAGCCAGGCGCATTTCGTCGAGCTGACGCAGTTGGGCCGTCAGGGTGTCGGCTTCGATGCGCGCCGAGCCCAGCGCTTCTTCCTTGGCCGCACGCAACTCAAGCGCGTCCTGCAAGCCGGTATGAGCGGTTTGCTGATTGATGCTTTCGAGCTCGACGCGCGCGTCCTCGAGTGATATCTCAACTTGCTCGGTTTGCTCGGTGGCGGTCGCAATGGTGCGCTTGAATTCGCCGATACGATTGGCGATGTTTTGCTGATCATACAGGGCCTGCTGCGCCGCACGCTCGAGGTCGCGCGCATGTTGACGCGCCTCGCCCAATTTCTCGTCCAGCCCTTCGTAAGCCAGTTGCTCGTCTTCGAAGCGTGCCTGCAGTTCGGCCAGTTGCGCATCGAACTGTTCGAATTGCGTCTCCGATTCGCTGCGCAGCGCGCGTTGCTCTTCGATCTGCGCGGCAATCTCGTCGAGTTCGCCTTGAATCTGGCTGCTGCGGGCCTGATAGCGCTCCTGGGCTTGCGCCAGCTTCAGCACATCGAGTTGCAAGGCATGCACGCGTTGCGTGGCCCTTTCGGTCTGCGTGCGCGCTTCGCTCAAGGAGGCGGCGGCCTGATTGTAGGCAGCTTCAGCACGCATCGCGGCGGTGCGCGCTTCGTCGGCCAACAGCGCCTGAGCCCGCACCTGCTTGGTCAGATTCTCGATTTCCTGCGCCCGCGCCAGCATGCCGGCCTGTTCGGAATCCGCTGCATACAACTGCACCCCGGCGCGCGTGACCAGATGGCCGGACTTGACCACAAAGACCGCGCCATCGGGCAATTGCTGACGGGCAGCCAAGGCCTGCGCCAGATCGTCGGCGACAAACGCCTGGGCCAGCCAATCGCTGAGCACCGCGCGCAGGCCCGGTTCTTCAATCCGCACCAGCGCGAGCAAGGGCCGCAGGCCTGCCGGCGAGTCCAGTGGACGCGCGGCCGCCGGGGGTGAATAAAATGCGAGCTTGGCGGGCGGTGCATCGGTGGCAAACGCCTTGACCCAGTCCAGATTGGAGATTTCCAGCGCCGCCAGGCGTTCGCGCAACACCGATTCCAGTGCCGTTTCCCAGCCGTTCTCGACGTGCAGCTTCTTCCACAGACGCGGCAAGCCGGCGAGTTCGTGCTTTTCCAGCCAAGGCTGGATCTTGCCCTCGGTCTGCACGCTTTCCTGCAACTGCTTGAGCGCGGACAGACGGGCTTCGAACTGGGCGATTTGAGCGCTTTCGGCCTGCACGCGCTGTTGGGCCTCGCGCCGCGCACCATCGAGTTGCGGCACGGCATCCTCGGCATCCTGCAAACGCGCCTGCGCCTCTTCCTGGATCGCTTGATGCTCGGCCAATTGCGCGCGCATCGATTCGAGCAGGGTTTCGTCGGGTGCGTCGAGGCCGCGCGCTTCCGTCTTCAGGCGTTCGTCGCGTTGCTGCAGTTGCTGTAGTTGCTGATCGGCATTGCGTTGATGCACAGCTTCCAGCTTGAGTGCCTGCTCGGCCTGGGCAATTTGCGCGCGTTGGTCGCTCAAACCCTGTTGGGCATCGCGCCAACCGGCTTCCAGCGCGGGCAAGGCGTCATTCGCAGCCAGTGCCGCCTCTTGCGCTTGCAGCGTTCGCTCCTCGGCCAGCGCCAGCGCTTCTTCGGCGGCAGCAAGGTCGCCGCGAGCACGCTCGGCTTGCGCCTGCCATTGCTCGCGCTGCGCGCTCAGCGCGGCGATCTGCGACTGCACGCGATTGCGCGATTCGACAATGAATTTGATTTCAGCTTCAAGCCGGCTGACTTCGGCATTGGCTTCGTACAAGGCGCCCTGGGCGCCCTGCACCGCATCCGTGGCCGAATAATAGGCGACCCGCACCGTTTCGAGTTCGGCTTCGACTTCGCGCAGGCGCGCAATCTGCGCCTCGAGTTCGATCTGGGCGCCTTCTATCGCGCGTTGCTGGCGCTCCTGCTCGGCCTGTGCCTCGGTCTTGCGCAACAGCCAAAGCAATTGCTGCTTTTCTTCGCCTTCGCCGGTGAGCTCACGAAAGCGCTGGGCCACTTCGGCCTGACCTTCGAGTTTCTCCAGGTTGCTGCCCAGCTCGCGCAGAATGTCTTCCACCCGGATCAGATTTTCGCGGGTATCGTGCAGCCGGTTCTCGGTTTCACGCCGACGTTCCTTGTACTTGGACACCCCGGCGGCTTCTTCGAGGAAGACCCGCAGTTCTTCGGGCTTGGCCTCGATGATGCGGGCGATCATACCCTGCCCGATGATCGCGTAAGCACGCGGCCCGAGCCCTGTGCCGAGGAAAATATCCTGAATGTCGCGGCGCCGCGCCGGCAGATTATTGATGTAGTAGCTGGACGTCCCGTCTCGGGTCAGGACCCGCTTGACGGCGATCTCGCCGTATTGGCTCCACTGACCCGCAGCGCGGCCATCGCTATTGTCGAACACCAGCTCGACGCTGGCCCGGCTGCCGGGCTTACGCGAAGTCGAACCGTTGAAGATGACGTCCTGCATCGACTCGCCGCGCAACTCGGAGGCGCGCGATTCGCCTAGCACCCAGCGCACGGCATCGATGATATTGGACTTGCCGCAGCCATTGGGGCCCACGACACCGACCAGTTGCCCGGGCACCTGAAAGTGCGTCGGGTCGACGAAAGATTTGAAGCCAGCGAGTTTGATCGAGGACAGACGCACGGCGATATCGCTGTTTTTAAAGTTGAGGTCAGAGAAAGAGCGGCCGCGCTGTCGCGGAGTTTCCCTCCGCGCGCACGGATGTAGCCCTGCCGGTCACCCAGTGCCGGTCAAGCCCGCGCAGGCAGACTGGCCTGCGCGTCATGCTGCGCATCATACCATCGCCCGTTTGCGGCTTGGCTGCTCGCTGTGCAGATCCGCCGCAGGACTGGGCTGACCATGTCGCAGCAGACCCGCCAGCACGGCCGACAGCACAATGCAGGCACCCCCGGCCCACTCGCGCGGGCCAGGAATCTCGCCGGCCAGCCACCAGGCCGACAGCGCTGTCACGACGATTTCCAGCAACATCACGATCGCGGCCCGGTTGGCAGCCACCCGCGCCAGTCCATGCTGAACCAGCACATTGTTCAAAGCCAGGACCAAACCCAGCCCCAAGACCAATTCCGCAGCCAAGCCCGGGCGCGTCAACTGCATCAGGATCTGGGCCCAGCCCGGATGCGCGCCGCCCGTGGTGACGGTATCGAACCAGGCGGCACCACAACCGAGCACGGCGCCGCCGCCAAATACCATCAGGGTGCGCTGGCGCGGCGTGACCTCAGGCAAGCGCTGCACGATGCGCAAGGTCAGCACATTGTTCAGCGCAAAGCCGAAGCCTGCGACCAAACCTGCCCACTCGGCCGGATTGGCCGGCAATGGCAGACCCAGGGTGGGCGACCACAACATCAGACCGGCTCCGCACAGCGACAGGACCACCAAGCCATAACCGAGCGGATTCAAACGCTCGCGCAAGATAAAGTGAGCCAGCAATGCGGTCCAGGCAGGCGACAGATAAAACAGCAGCAACACGCGCATCACCTCGCCGTGGATCACGCCCCAGGTAAAACCCACATTGGTCACCCCCGCAGCCAGGGCCAGAGCCGGCAACCAAGGACTACGAGGCAGGCGCCAGACGCGCGGGCCGCTCCAGAGCGTAATGAAGAGGCAGGCGGCCAGACCGGTCAGCCCGCTCGCCAGGGTACCGCTGACGCCACACGAGGCCAGCCAGCGCAGGGGGTACCAGGTCAGGCCCCACACCGCCGACCCGACCGAGATCGCCAGCAAGGCCGTCCATTCGCGGCGGGCGCTCATGCCCCGCTCCGTGCGGACTGCGCCGCCCGAGCTGTGCGGCGCAAGGTATAATTTTTCACCACGACTTCCATCCAGACTCCGGCCCGGGACGCATCGCGCCCGGCATGTCCTGTTCAAAATACGCTGGCGGCACGTCGATCACGGCCCCAACCCTTGATTTTCAGGCTTCAAGAAGGCCGTGATCAGGGGGTCGTGACGATCCGCCGCCAACACGGCTGCCAACCAGCAAGCCTACCCTAACGCCCGCTTCGAGACCAGCCAATTGAATCCCCTCCTCGACACGCTGCAGACCTATCCGTTCGAAAAGCTCAAGCTCCTGCTAGAGGGCGTCACGCCTCGCGCCGACCTGCGCCCCATCAGTTTTGGTATCGGCGAGCCCAAGCACCCGACTCCGGCCCTGGTCAAGGACGCGCTGATCGCAGCGCTGCCCGGACTCGCGGTCTATCCCGCCACGCTGGGCAGCCCGGCCCTGCGCCAGGCAATCGCCGACTGGCTCAAGCAGCGCTTTGATTTGCCGACGCTGGACAGCGCGCGCGAGGTCCTGCCCGTCTCCGGCTCGCGCGAAGCTTTGTTCTCGTTTGCCCAGACGGTGGTCAACCCGCGCAGCGCAGACGCCGTGGTGGTGTGTCCCAATCCTTTCTACCAGATCTATGAAGGGGCGGCCCTGCTGGCTGGCGCCCAGCCGTATTTTGCCAATAGCGACCCGGCTCGCAATTTTGCCTGCGACTACGCGGCGATTCCGGCCGATATCTGGGCGCGCACGCAGTTGCTCTATGTGTGCTCGCCGGGCAACCCGACCGGCGCGGTACTGACACTGGACGATTGGCGCGAAATTTTCGAATTGTCGGATCGCTACGGGTTTGTGGTGGCTTCCGACGAGTGTTATTCCGAAATCTATTTCGACGAAGCGACTCCGCCGCTCGGCGCGCTCCAGGCTGCGCACCGGCTCGGTCGCGACTACCAGCGCCTGGTGGTGTTTTCCAGCCTGTCCAAGCGTTCCAGCGTGCCCGGCATGCGTTCCGGCTTTGTCGCGGGCGACGCGGCGCTGCTCAAGCGCTTTTTGCAGTATCGCACCTATCACGGCGCGGCCCTCAGCCCGGTGTTTCAGGAAGCCAGTATTGCCGCTTGGCGCGACGAAACCCACGTGCGCGACAATCGGGCCAAGTATGTGGAGAAATTCCGCACGGTTACGCCGATGCTGGCGGCCCATCTTGAGGTCAAACTTCCGGACGCGGCTTTTTACCTTTGGGCACGGGTCGACCGTCTGGGCCTGGACGACACCGAGTTCGCCCGGCGCCTGTACGCAGACTATAATGTGACGGTTTTACCGGGGTCCTATCTGGCGCGCGAAGCCCACGGCGTCAACCCTGGCCGCAACTTCGTCCGGCTCGCGCTGGTCGCCGACGTCGCCGAATGCATCGAGGGTGCCCAGCGCATCGTCGAATTCTGCCAATCGCTCTGAACAGTTGTCCACAAGACAACGCAAGACCGCACGGCACAGACACCTTCACGAACGTATTTCATCCAACTAGAAAACGCCATGTCAGAACATCTTCAGCACATCATCGACGCCGCCTGGGACAACCGTGCCGACCTGTCGCCGAAAAACGCCAGCGGCGAAATTCGCGACGCGGTGGCCCGTGTGATCGCGCAACTCGACGCCGGCACGCTGCGCGTCGCGCAAAAGCAGGATGGCGATTGGATCGTCAATCAATGGGTGAAAAAAGCCGTGCTGCTGTCGTTCCGTCTGAGCGACAACGTGGCGCTGCCGGCCGGCGGCTACACCCAGTTCTATGACAAGGTGCCGAGCAAATTCGCCAATTACACGGCCGAAGACTTTGCTGCCGGGGGCTTCCGCGTCGTACCGCCGGCCACCGCCCGCCGTGGTTCCTTCATCGGCAAGAACGTGGTGTTGATGCCGTCCTACGTGAATATCGGCGCTTATGTCGACGAAGGCACCATGGTCGACACCTGGGCCACGGTCGGTTCCTGCGCACAAATCGGCAAGAACGTGCATTTGTCCGGCGGGGTGGGGATCGGCGGCGTGCTCGAACCGTTGCAAGCCAATCCGGTCATCATCGAAGACAACTGCTTTATCGGCGCCCGTTCGGAAGTGGTGGAAGGCGTTATCGTCGGTGAGAACTCGGTGATTTCGATGGGCGTGTTCCTCGGCCAAAGCACCAAGATCTACGATCGCGAAACCGGTGAAGTGTTCTACGGCCGTGTGCCGCCGGGCTCGGTGGTGGTGCCGGGCAATCTGCCGTCCAAGGACGGCAGCTATAGCCTGTACGCCGCCATCATCGTCAAGAAGGTGGACGCCAAGACGCGCGCCAAGACGGCGATCAATGAACTGCTGCGAGGCGACTGATGCAGATCGTCGTGTATGGTATCCCGAATTGCGATACCGTCAAGAAAGCGCGCACCTGGTTGAGTGATCAGGGTCACCCCTTTCGCTTTCACGATTTCAAGAAGGATGGCGTCACGTCCAGCCTGATCGAAACCTGGCTGGACCAAGTGCCCCTTGAACACCTGTTGAACCGCCGCGGCACCACCTGGCGCGCCTTGTCGGAGGCGCAGAAAGCGGCCGCCGAAAGCCGCGCCGGCGCGCTCGCCCTGATGCTGGAAAAACCCTCGGTGATCAAGCGCCCAGTGCTCGAACTCGATGGCCGGGTCCGTGCCGTCGGTTTCGACGCCGACGAATACAGCACCAAGCTCGCCGCCTGAAGCGCAAGGAATGATCGCCCCATGTCCAGCACCCTGACTCTGACCGAAGCCCTGATCGCCCGTTCGTCGGTGACCCCCGACGACCGCGACTGCCAGGCCTTGATTGTCGAGCGCCTCGCCGCGCTCGGATTTCACTGTGAAACCATCGCATCGGGCGGGGTCACCAATCTGTGGGCCGTGCGCCGCGGCAGCGCGCCCGATGCCAAGTTATTTGCCTTCGCCGGCCACACCGACGTGGTGCCTACCGGGCCGCTCGAAGCCTGGCAATCCGATCCGTTTATCCCGACCCATCGCGATGGCCGCCTGTACGGCCGGGGTGCGGCCGATATGAAGACCTCGTTGGCGGGCTTTGTGGTCGCGAGCGAAGAATTCGTCGCGGCCCATCCACGACACAGTCATAGCCTGGCTTTTCTGCTGACCAGCGACGAGGAAGGTCCGGCCACCGACGGCACCGTCAAAGTGGTCGAGTGGCTGCAGGCTCAGGGCATCCGCCTCGACTACTGCGTGGTCGGCGAGCCGACCTCCGTCAAGACCCTCGGTGATATGGTCAAGAATGGCCGGCGCGGTTCGCTCTCCGGCAAACTGACCATCAAGGGGGTACAAGGCCATATCGCCTACCCGCATCTAGCCAACAACCCGATTCATCTGACGGCCCCCGTGCTGACCGA
>Ga0116226_10000418_pt1 | contig 35800 bp, 30 predicted proteins | sample S1TSphfallax_FD_89692 | JGI IMG/M metagenome (GOLD analysis project Ga0116226, IMG submission 89692) | Host-associated microbial communities from peat moss isolated from Minnesota, USA - S1T2_Fa - Sphagnum fallax MG | ecosystem: Host-associated > Plants > Peat moss > Unclassified | place: USA...
CGAGAACCCTGCTCCCAATCCCAAGCAGCCTTTCTCACGCCAGAATTATGTCGGCACGCTCGGTGGCCCGTTGGTGAAGGACAAGCTCTGGTTGTTTGCGGCTTTTGAAAATGTCCGCGAAGATGCGAGCATCGCCTACAGCCCTGCGAGTATCACGCAGTTTGACGCGCTCGCGACTCTGGCTGCCGATGGACTGATTCCCGGCGTCAGCTCGATTGCGGTGCCTGACACTGTGCCGATTCCCTTTCGGGATTCCTTCGGCTCGCTGCGATTTGACTGGCGTCAAACGTCCAGGTCGCAGTGGTTCCTGCGGGCCGCGACCGATACTTACATCACGCACAATAGCCTGGTGCAGCAGGGCACGCTGCCCTCGACCGGTCTGCTCGCTCACAATAATTATCTTGATATGGTGGCCGGCAATCAGTTCCTCTTCTCTCCGGGCTGGCTCGGCAAACTGCTGCTCAGCGCGAGCGGGCTGCATCTTACCCAGTCGCGTAACTCGGACCTCGGATTCGCACTCGCATTTCCTTTCAGCTCGACTGCACTCACAGTCTCGGGTTTTGAGACCTTCGGCGACAACCAGTTCGCCACGCCGATTACTCTCTTCCCTTCAGAACGCAACCAGGAGAAGTACCAGTTTCGCTACGACGTGAGTCATCAGCAGGGGCAGCACGCAATCACGCTCGGGGTAAACTTCATTCACGAGCCTGTGCTCGGCGGCGCGTTTCCCAATAACCAGGAGACGCTCTACCAGCTTCCGCAAAACCCTGTCTACTACTTGAGCAATCTCGCGCAGTTCCCAATGGATCTGCAAGCCGGCGCATCGAGCTCGACGTTGGGCGGAAGCTTTTCGCAGAATGTCCAGCGGCTGGCCTTCTATGCGCAGGACGCGTGGCGAATTACTCCCAGGCTCACCCTCAACTACGGCCTGCGCTATGCCACGAGTTATGGCCTATTTATAGGTTCAGGACGCACCCAGTTACAGAACCCGGGCTATCTTACGCTCGCGGCTCTCGGCATTCCGCTGGTGCAGGGCGCGCCGTATGATGATCGCAAACAGATGCAGCCGAGGCTCGGCTTTGCCTACTCGCCGGGCAAGAGCGCCGCGACTGTCCTGCGGGCGGGCTTCGGACTGTACTTCGACGATCTGGCTCAGAACGGCTGGGCCACGGCGTTCCAGGCGCTGCATCAGCCGCCCGGCGCTTGCGTCGATCCGGTGCAGGACCCGGGTGGAGCTGAGAATGCCGGCTGCGTACCCGGGGACGCGAGTGGAGGAACGGCCAATCTGATCGATTCGCATTACAAGACACCCTATGCGATCCATATCTCGGGCGGCGTGCAGCATGCGTTCTCGGCCCGCTGGTCCCTCAGCGCGGATTATATTCACGAGCAGGGCAATCATGCCTATCGAGCTTACAGTTATACGGGCGGTACGAATCTATTTACGCCGCAGCTTGCGGCGAGCGATCCTGACCAGGCGACTTATGTTCCCGATGTCAATGTCTTTCATTCTGATAATCGCTCGAGTTACAACGGGCTTCTATTGCACTTACAAGGAAACCCCGGGCGTCATCTGAACCTGATCGCGAATTACACGTTTTCGAAGGCCCAGACCTGGGGCTGTGTTCTCGGCGAGTTATTCGATTATGTCAATGGCGTGTGCAACCCTCTCAACGCTTTTGCGCCGGGCGATTACGGCCCGTCAGGCGAGGATGTGCGCCACCGTTTTGTGCTCGCGGGCGTGTGGCAGGCGCCGGGCGGTTTCGAGGTCAGCGGCCTTTCGCAGGCTGAGAGCGCACGGCCCTTCACCATCACGACCGCGGACAACAGTGAGCGCATCGCGGTCAACGGAGTGACGACGCCCCTGGATGAGTTCCGGGGCACGCCTTACGTTCAGACCGACCTGCGGGTGAGCCGGCCGGTGAGGCTCGGCGAGCGTTGGACCGTCATGCCGTTCCTCGAGTTCTTCAATCTCTTCAACCGCAACAACCCGGGCGCCAATTACGTGACAAACGTGGCGTCGCTCCAGGTTCCTCAAGCTCAGGCGCAGGCCGGCAATATCACCAGCGTCTGCTCGACTCAGGATTGCAGCGCCACTGAAGCGGTCACCAGCCTGAAGCAGTTGCAGGAGCCGGCGGGCGCGCTGGGCGACTTCTTCGGGCCCGGCACCACGGTCGGCATCCCGTTCGCGGCGCAACTGGGGGCGCGCATTACTTTCTAGCTCCGCCGCCGCCGGGAATTCTCCTGCGAGCGAGAGCGTCCACTGCGGATTTTCAACGCCAATTCACGATCGATGCAAGTGCCGATGGTAATCCCGCGTGGGTTGAACAAATCATGCCTCGCGACCGATAAGGCTGGCAGGGTGATGATTATGCTGAATGGGAAGCACTCAGGATCGGTTGTGGATGGGGCAATCAAGATGACCACCCACGAGAAGGCGCTTCGCGTCAACCTGGATCCGATGCGTTACGGCACCTTCGCGGAGATCGGCGCCGGTCAAGAGGTGGCCCGCTGGTTTTTTCGTGTGGGCGCGGCGGCCGCCACAATTTCCAAGTCCATCTCCGCCTACGATATGGCGGTGAGCGACGCTATCTACGGCCGCTGCAAGCGCTACGTCTCCAGAGAGCGTCTGCAAAGTATGCTCGACCACGAGCACAGCCTCAACATTGAGCGTCTCAAGCCTTCGCGCGGCAACACGACCGCCTTCTTCACCTTCGCCGATACGGTCTCGGCCCGCAACTTTCAGGGAACCAATGAGTGCCACGGCTGGATGGGCGTCAAGTACCAGACCCATCCCCGGGACGAAGACTCGCAGATCGTGATTCACGTCCGCATGCTCGATCACGAGAACAGCCTGCAGCAGGAGGCGCTCGGCATCGTCGGCGTCAATCTGCTCTACGCAGCCTGCTTCCTGCATCAGAGTCCGGAGAAGATGCTAGAGTCGCTGCTCGACAACCTGAGCACAGACCGTATCGAGATCGATATGGCTGTCTTTTCGGGCATTGAATTCCGCCATGTCGATAACCGGGTCATGAGCCTGAAGCTGGTGCAGCTGGGCCTGAGCGGCGCGGCGATGTTCGGGCCTTCCGGCGACGTGCTCCAGCCCTCGGAGATACTGCGCAAGCGGCCCGTTCTGGTCGAGCGCGGCAGTTTCCGGCCAGTCACCCGCGTCAATATCGACATGTTAAACAGCGCCCACGCGCGCTTCGCGTCCGAACTCGATGTCAAGCCGGACCACATCGTTGAGCTCATGGAGATCACCATGCGCAACCTGCTGGCTGCCGGTGAGTTCGATCTCAACGACTTCCTGGCCCGGGCCGACCTTCTGGCGGCGGCCGGCAAGACGGTGCTGATCTCGGATTATTATGAATACTACCGTCTGGCGGCATGGCTGTCGCGTTATACAACACAGCCTATTGCGCTCACGATGGGCGTACCCAGTCTCGAGGAGCTCTTCCAGCAAGAGCGTTATGCCGATCTCGAAGGCGGAATTCTCGAGGGCTTCGGCAAGCTCTTCACCAAGGACCTGCGCATTTATGTTTACCCCTACAGGGATCCGGCCAGCAACAGTCTGAGGATGGTAGAGAGCGCCGAAATCTCCTCGCACGTACGCAGCCTCTACCGGCATATCGTGGAAGGCGGAAAGATTAAGCAACTCGACGACTTCGATGAAAGCGCATTGCACATCTTCTCCCGGGACGTGCTCAAGCGCATCAAGGACGAAGACTCCTCCTGGGTCGCGATGGTTCCTCCGGAGATCGCCGAGGTTATCAAGAAGGAGTGCTTCTTCGGCTACCGGAGGTCCGAAACGCCTGCTCTGCCCGCAGTCCCGCCCTTGCGCTGATCTGGATGCTGCGAATATGCCTGAACGAGAGGTGGCTCAGGAAACATGGGTACGCATGAGCTACCACCTCTAAGGGCCTCTCACCGGCAACCCGGAGGGACGTGGCCAGTTTTCCTGAGTTGGTTGTTGGTTGTCGCTCGTCGCTCCAGTAAGCCATTACCGCGCGCTCCTCGCTTCTAAAGCAGTTCACAGTTACTGTGATCCAGGCGATGTCGTTATTGGCTACTCTTGCTGGAAGAAAAGTGGCCAGGGCTTCAGTCCTCGGATTACACCTACTGTGAGAGTGCTGTAGAACTCAGAAAAACTGGCGCTCGTCGCACAGTCTGGTTAGTAGGATCAGGCCCTGGTGGCTTGGCGTAGCGAGTTCTTTCCTGGGAATGCGGGGGCGCTGAGTACTTCCACTGGATCGAGTTGGCGCTCGCGGTGTGGGCCTTGCGACATCGTTTGATCGTGCGCGATGAGTCGTGAACCGAAGTGAAGAGGCCGCGAGCGATCCGCTCTGGCTCGATCTTGCCGAACCACAGCTCAGGCCTGAGGGAGCCAGCAGGAGCAGGTCGGCGTGAAGGGAAATCTGACGCGGCGGAACAGGCAGCGCCACATCGCAAAAACGGTCATTTTTCGGAAACGCGTCGACCAACTTGGTCTTATGGGCGGACACGGGCACTCAAGCGACCGAAAGCCATACCCGGCAGGCAAAGACCGCAACTGCGCGATCGGCTGAGTTCCAAACGCTGCTCTTCCTAGAGGATTATGCAACCACGAGTCACATAGGATCCGACCGTCCTACGTATACCAATGTTTGCTCTGCGACAGCCCATTAGTCCGGGAATGGCTCTCCGGCCCGCGCAATGCGGATCCGGTGATCTGTAAAGTTGGCGTGCATCTCCGGAACATAGGCCTTGGGCATGTGACAGCCGGCGCACTTGCTGACCGCCGCCGGACAGGCGCGGCCTGGATGGCTCGCTGTGGTCGCGGCGCCGGCAGTGTTCACGTGACAGGTGAGGCACACGTGATCATAGGAAGCAGGGTCGGTCTCCAACTGCTTGTGGGGATCGTGGCAGGCTGTGCAGGTCAGCCGCGCATCTCCCTGGCCCCAGCACTTGCTGGTCACCAGCCGATACGGGGCGGAACGCGCCGTCGATACTCCTTTGACCCCGGACAGCTTTACGTCCCACCACGAACCATGGCAGGCGCCGCAGAACTCAACCGCGTCGGCGGGCGCCAGGTGCGCGGAGTTGAAGATGCCGGCATCGATGGCCCCAGGCTTACCCGCAGCGGGGTCGCGCATGAGTTTGACATGGTTTGCGCCGGGACCATGGCAGGCCTCACAGCTCACCCCCGGGATCAGGTGCTGCTCGTCGAAGCGCCCGCCGATGCTCGATGCCGTGGCGTGGCAGGCGAAGCAGCGCTGTACCTCGCCTGCAGGCACGAGCCGGTACATCGCCTCGTCGATACCTGAGGGCGCAAGCAGTGCGCGCGACGGGGTAAAGTCGAGTCCGCTGAGGCTCACGAAGTAACTGGCGCGTGCCTCGTAGAAGTTGCCGTCATCCTTCTTGAACAGATAAGACTGCGCCACTTGCCCGGTGCCGAAGGCGTAGGCGAGCGGATAGGATAATCGCTGGTCGCCTTGAGCAACAGAGTAGATGCTGCGATCGGCCGCAGTGTCGATCTCATAGGTGAACGCATTGGGCTTGAAGCGCATTGCCGGGTGGTCGTGCAGAATCGCCGCGCCAGCGGGCTGCTCAAGCGTCCGCGCCATGGGGGTCTCTCTCTGGGTCGCCGACATCGAAACGTGGCAGCGCGCGCACGTCTGTGCGCCGGTGAACTCGTCGCGAGACGGATGATCCTGGGTCGGCCAGAAGCCGGGCTCGGCGAGATGATCTTCTGTCGAAAGCTGCCCGCGTCCGGCGTATGGCCATGCGAAGAGCAGGAGCAGCAGAGCAAAGGGGCAGATTTTCATCCGCGTCTACGCTGCAGCGCGGGCTCTCCGGGCGCCTCCTGCACTTCGAGCCTGAGGTGCTTTTCGGCCGGCTTTGATCCAGGTCTTAGAAAGTGAGGAGCCTGTGCCGTGGAAGCGCGGACGATCAGGTCCGGCGCCACCACGATCTCCGGCTGATACTCCGATCTGTGCTCGATGCGGTCAATCAGCGTCTTTGCGGCAAGCTCGCCCATTCGCTCAAGCGGCTGCCGGATGGTCGTGAGTGCCGGGTCACCGAAGACCGCCAGCGGCGCGTCGTCAAAGCCTACGACGGAGACATCCTCGGGCACACGGAGACCAGCCTCATGCAGCGCCCAGACCGCGCCTGCGGCCGCCAGGTCGTTGTAGGCAAAGATAGCCGTGAAGGGCCTGCCGCGGGAGAGCAGTTGCCTGGCATAGGGATAGCCCATCTGAAGGGTTGGCTCTTCACTGGTAATCTCGACCACGAGTTCCGGTGCGATGGTTATCTCCAAATGTGCGCAGGCGGCGCAGATTGCCTCCCAGCGCGTTGCCGAGTCTGAACTTCGGGCATGCCCCTTGATGAAGGCGAGATGCCGGTGACCGAGATCGAGCAGGTGCTGCAACGCCAACCGGGCTGCCAGTGCATGGTCGAGAATCAGGTTCGTGACCCCGGGTATCGCTACATGGCCGGCAACTGCGATGGCCGGCAGGGCTGGCATCTCACTGATCGAAATGTCGACCGTGATGAATCCCTCGACCCCGCGGCTGGTCAACATCTCCGAGTAGTTGTGCAGGATCCGCTGATCGTGCCGGTGCGTCGCGGTGAGGAAGAGGTACTCGGTCTCCCGCAGATATTTTTCGATCCCGCTGATAATGCCCGCACCGTACGGATCGCCGATCTGGTCCACGATCACCCCGATCGTATGGGTGCGGTTCAACCGCAGGGAGCGGGCAAAATAATTCGGCCGGTAGTTGAGTTCGCGTGCAGCCTCAAGGATACGCTGCTTGGTATGTTCGGGAATCGTCCGTGCGGCGGCCGAACCGTTCAGAGCCGCCGAGACCGTGCCGGGTGTCAGCCCGAGGTGGTCCGCAATCGTCCTCAGGGTAACCTTCGCCTGGGCACCCTGTGGTAAGTTGCCGTCGGGCTTGTTGTGCGGCATCAGACCCACCTCCTCAGCGCCGGTACGCCGTCTCGCCGGACCGGCCACTGAACGCATAGCCGGACTCGCATGGATGGACTGCCCTGGGGTGGCGATAGTTTCAGCGTAATGTGTCCTACATACGTACAGGCAAGAGGAAGGTTCCCGAGATATCGCATCCGTCACTACGATTTTGCGCAAATCCCCGGTATTGGCTCATGTTGCGCAGGAAAATCCCAGCTGAACTCACCGCCAGGATGGCTTGCACAACGCCACCGTCATCTAGAATAACAATATTCTATTGACACTCGAACCCTCTCTCGCAGACAATCGCGGTCGAATTGAGTCGGTCCTGGCTCAGGCCTTTTGTTTCCCCCCAAGGGTCATTTGTCCGACATTGATTACAAGTACACGGTTCCGCACTTATACAGGATCAAACGATTGTTTTGTCACTGGCTGCATAACTTTAGGGGAGGTACGATGATGGGTCATCGATGGTCGAAGCGTCTTGCTGCGTTCCAGGCAAGGCTTGCACTCTGCAGTATCGTCATGGCGCTTGCGCTGCTGGGGCTAGCACCAGCGCTTCATGCGCAACAGTATTCAGGAACGATCGTAGGCACGGTAACGGATCCGAGCGGAGCCGCAATCCCGGAAGCCACGGTCACGGTCCGCAACACAGGAACGAACTCGATTGTCACGGTCAAGTCCGATGCCCAGGGCAATTTCACCGCGGCGCAGCTTCCCGTCGGCACCTATGAGGTCGATGTAGCCGAGAGCGGATTTGAGCAGTACGTCGAGACCTCGGTCGAGGTGCACACCTCGACGATCACCAAGGTGAACGCAACCCTGACCGTCGGCAAGGCCTCTGAGAAGGTCACCGTGGCCTCGAGCGCCGTGCAGGTGGAGACGGACTCAGCCGCGGTGGGCGAGATCGTCGGCGGCACCCAGGTGCGCGAACTGCCCCTGGCCGGCGAAAACTTTGTCGGCCTCACCCAGCTCTCGCCCGGCGTAAGCGCGGCCCAGTCCTACGACGGCAGCGACAAGGGACTTGAGGGTGGCGTCAACTTCTCGGTCAACGGCAACCCCTACACGAACAATCTGTTCCTGGTCGACGGCGTCAACAACAATGACGTCGGCTCGAACCGCACCATCCTGGTCTATCCCTCGGTCGACACGATCGCCGAGTTCAAGATGATCCGCAACTCCTACGGCCCTGAGTACGGGCAGGCCTCGGGCGCGATCATCAGCATCACGACCAAGTCCGGCACCAACCAGATTCACGGCGGCTTCTTCTATGCCGGCCGCAACGACGCGCTCGACGCGAACGACTGGTTGTCCAACCACAACGGCACCGGCAAGGCGGAGGAACGGCGCGACGACTACGGCTATAACATCAGCGGTCCGGCAATCAAGGACAAGCTCTTCCTGTGGTGGAACCAGGAGTGGAACAAGGAGATTCGCGGCACCTCGTATGCAACCTGCGTACCGACCGCCGCCGAGGAAGTGGGCGACTTCAGCAACGCGCAGGTGAGCGTTAGCTCCTCAGGAGCCCCGCTCGATCAGTGCGGTGCCCAAGTCCCGGCGATTCCCGCTTTTGCGCAGGCTCCCGGCAACCCGCTTAAGATCGCCAATCCGGATGCTGCGGGCCTGTTGATCGCCAAGTTCTACCCCACGCCGAACGAGGCCCTTGCGGGCGGCAACAACTGGAAGGAGTCCCTCTCCAACCATCTGAACTGGAGCGAGTGGAACGTCCGCACCGACTATGACGTGACCAAGTCCAACCGCGCGACCTTCCGCTGGACCCAGGACTCCTGGAACAACCCGGCGCCCAATGACCCGGCAGCATTCTGGGGCGAGTCCGCCTTCCCGACGGTCGACTCAACCTGGAGCCAGCCCTCGAAGAGCGTGATGGCCAAGCTGACCTCAACGATCTCGAGCAGCTTGGTCAACGACGTTGAGTTTGGCTATGGTCACAACGCCATTATCACCACGCTCGCCGGAACCGAAGCGAGCATCGTGCCGGCTCTGCAGACGGCCTATCCCGCGTCCTGGCCCTCGTCACTCAAGCAGAAGGACGAGTTCTTTGGCGGATGGGGCGGCCTGAATCCTTACGGCAACAGTAACGGCAGCTTCTCCATGTGGAATATCGCCCCGTACGGGAACCACGAAGACCTCTACTCCATCCAGGACAACCTCTCCAAGGTCCACGGCAATCACCTCTTCAAGATGGGGGCGTCCTTCGGACAGAACGAGAAGGTAGAGAGCACCGGCAACGGCGCCGACCGTCCGACTTTGCCCGGCACCTGCACGGGAGCAGACTGCAACAACACGCAGAACCCCCTGGCCAACATCCTGCTCCCGGGCACTGGACCCAATGCCCAGGTATTCTCTGGCGTGACCGAAAACAGCATCGATGGCGTGGCGGACGTGCGCTGGCATGATTTCGAACCCTACTTCGGCGACACCTGGAAGATACGCAACAACCTGACGATCGACCTCGGCGTCCGCTGGTCGGTGCTGCGCGAGCCCTACGGCGGGCCCAACGGTGGTGTGACCGACGCGGCGACCCAGAACAAGAGCAACTATGCCTACCAGTGGGCCAACTTCGACATGAAGTACTGGAACGCCGGCGAGGCAGCAGCCAACCCCTCTGACGCCTGCAACGGAACCGTCATCGTGCCCGGCAAGACGCCCTGCGCCACGCAGCGTACTTACCTGTCGGGTCTCGGGGTCAACCTGCCGCTCTCCAATGGCACGCCCGGACCGAACGGTGCGCTCGTTCAGGAGAACAACCACAGCTTCGCGCCTCGCGTGGGCATTGCGTGGGACGTGAATGGCGACGGAAAGACTGCGGTGCGCGCCGGCGGCGGCGAGTTTATTCAGCGCGAGCTGGTGGGCATCGCCGAAAACCTGGCCCGGACGGCTCCATTCGTCATCGGCATCAACACCAACCGCTCGCTTGACACAGCCTCCTCCCTTGCCAACCCCTCGGTCTCGCCGAGCGCCACCAAGAGCACCGGCGGCTTCCTGCCGAACGCCTGGCAGTGGAACCTCTCTGTGGAACACCAGTTGGCGCATAACACAACCCTGCAGGTGGGTTACGTCGGCAACACGGGTGTACACCTGACCTCGATGTACGACGCGAACGCCGTGCCGCAGTCCAACTGGCTGCAGTCCGCATTCACGAGCGGCACCGCGCAATATGCGTTGCGGCCGGCCTTCAACTTCGGCACGATCGGCGGCTTCAACCGCGGCGGTCATGCCAGCTACCACTCGCTGCAGACGCTCTTCCGGGCGCAGACGGGCAGCTTCTCCACCTTCCAGGCTGCCTACACCTGGTCTCACTCGATCGCCAACGTGGAGCTCGATAACTCGTCCGGCAGCGTGAACCAGGAGGCCATCACCGATCAGGCCGACCCCGGTTTGGACAAGGGCAGCACCAACATCAACCGTCCCAACATCTTTGTCGCCAATGAGGTATTCTTCCTCCCGAAGTTTGACGGCCAGAGCAAGCTGGTGCAATCAACCGTCGGCGGCTGGGAGTTCAACAGCATCTTCGGCGCGGCGCAGGGCAGTTCGCTCTCCGTCTTTTCGAGCGGAGCCAGCGGCGGCTGTACGCTGACCGTTGCGGGCACCTGTGTTACCGGCTACTCGAGCAACCTGACGTCGCTGATCGGCACCGGGTTCACCAACAACAACCGTCCGCTGGTCAACTCGCAAGTGGGCTGCAATACCGGGCGCAAGGGCGACCAGATCCTCAATCCGGACCACTTTACCCTGAACGGCTATGTGATCGGAACCATCCCGAATAACATCGCCTCGCGCGGCTCCTGCTCCGGGGCGCCGACGACCAACATGGATGCCCAGCTGGCCAAGAACTGGTACGTGAAGGAACGTTACCGGGTCAAGTTCAGCATGGACTTCTTCAACCTGTTCAACCACGCCAACTTCAACAGCGGCAACCTCGAAGGCACCGGCTTTACTTCGGCGTCCGGCGTGTACTGCGGCGGCGCGACAGCCTCGAGCGGCGCACCCTGCAGCCCAACCAACAATGTCATCACCAGTACCTCCGCACCCGACCAGGTGGCAGGCGGCAATGGCTTCGGCCAGGCCAGCGCCGTGCACCCCGGGCGCGAACTGCAGTACACGCTGAAGTTCTCGTTCTAACGCGTTTCGTGTTAGAGCCGGATAGGACAGGCGCTCCGGGGTCTCGTGTTTGAGACCCGGGGTCGCCCCAAACCCAGCGTTCCTCTGTGCAAACAACCTCCAGGCGAGACTCGCTCCATCGCGTCTCGCCTGATTCTTTTTGGGGCTGCGAACAGTCTCCATCGTTTCCTCGCCGCACCCTTTTGGCGAGACTTCGCTATTTCCATTCCGGTAAACTCTGAGTCGATACGCCCCGCATGCAACGCTGCTCACGCCAATCCGGAATCCATCTGCGCGTGAGCCGGGCAGCGCTGGCCGCCTCTCTCTGGCTGATCGCTGCTGCCGCCCAGCAGCCGGCGCATCCGGCTGATGACCTGGGGAAGCGCATTGCGGCAGCCGGCGCGGCTCGTGATGCCGGCGACCCCTCCGTCATCGCCGTATCGAATCAGCGCCTGATCGCGACTGCCATGCGCAGGCTAGCCGCCCTGCGCATGGTCGAGGGAGCCTACGCGCAGGCGGCTGCGCTCGACCGCACCTCGCTTGGCTACGAAGACACTGCGGCCGCGCGGCTCGACCTGGCGATGGCCGAGGCCCAGGCCGGCCAGCTCGATGACTCGCTCACGCTCGCCCGGCAGGCGCAGGCTGCGGGCTCGGGCGACCCGCGCATCGATCGCATCCTCGCCAGCGCGCTGGTGCAGAAGGGCCAGTTCGCAGACGCAGTCGCGCCCTTTACCCGCATCGCACACGCCGAGCCAACGATTGAGAATCTGTATGCGCTGGCGAACTGCCTGCTTGAAACCCGCAGGCCTGAAGATAAGGTTCGCGCACAGGCGGTCTTCGCACAGCTAGCGCAGGTGGCCGGGGACAGCGGCTCGCTGCACGTGCTGATGGGCCGGGCCTATCGTGACGCCGGCGATATGCCGTCCGCGCTCCATGAGTTCGAGCGTGCGGTTCAAATCGACACCCGCACCCCGCACGCGCACTACTTTTTGGGCCTGGCGCAACTCGCGCTCAACGAATGGAAGCCCACGCCGCAGGCAGAGGCCGAGATCGCAAAAGAGGCCGAGTACTTTCCCCGCGACTATCTCGCGAATTACATGCTTGGTTTTTTATTCTCCGAAGAGCGCCGCTACGACGAGGCGAATCGATACCTGGAGGCAGCAGCCCGGATCGACAGTTCAGCGCCCGAACCGTTTCTTTTTCTCGGGCTCAACGCCTATGCGCAGCAGGATGCCGGGCGCGCCGAGCCAATGCTGCGCAAAGCGGTCGAGCTCACCGGCAACGATGAGTCGCGTTCGAATTATCAGATCCGCCGCGCCTATGTGGAACTCGGCCGCATCCTCACCAACAGCGGTCGCAAGGATGAGGCAGAGGTATTTCTCGCCAAGGCCCGCGACCTGCAGAATAAGACCATGCAGCAGAGCCAGCAGAGCATTGCTACGATGGCAGCTGAAGGCGGCCTGGCCGGCGGATCAGGCGCGCTTGCCGGCATAGTGCCGCTGAGCCGCTCCCAGGATCATGCGGCCGCTGCCCCGCTCGATCAAGGGGTTGATCTTGCGGCGCGCATCGACATTCCTGCCAAGTTGGACCCTCAGCAGCGTAAAGACGCCGGCACACAGGAGACGCTGCTGCGCGCAACGCTCGGTTTGGCGTACAACGATCTCGCCACATCGGAGGCGGTTCGCGGCGACTTCCCTCGAGCGCTGCGCGACTATCAACAAGCCGAACGCTGGGATACGACACTGCCGGGCTTGGCGAAGAATCTCGGGCTCTGCGCTTTCCGAGCAGGCGATTATCCTGAGGCTATCTCGTCGCTCGCAGTGGCGCTTGCGCAGTTGCCCGGCAATGCTGCTGTGCGCGGCATGCTGGGCATCGCTTACTTTGAGACAAACCAGTTTGCAGCAGCCGCGCAAACGTTTGCGCCGCTCGGCTCACAGGGCATGGCCGACAGTGAAATCGGTTACGCCTGGGCTAGTTCCCTCGCGCACACCGGCGATATGAAACAGGCAGCCCAGGTGCTGTCTGCCTTTCAATTGCAGCCTCGTCCTGCGGATACCCTGCTGCTCATCGGCCAGTTGTGGACCGAGATCGGCGATTATGCGCGCGCTGTCTCCGCATGCGAACAGGCACTCGCCTCTGATGCCTCGCTCCCCCGTGCACACTATTATGCCGGGCTCGCTTATCTTCGCTGGGAGCATTGGTCCGAGGCCTCCAACGAATTTCAGGCTGAGTTGGCGATCCATCCTGATGAGGCGGATGCGCAGTACCATCTCGGCTATGTCGCGATGCAGCAGGCCCGCACCGATGATGCCTCAAAGCTTTTCCGGCAGGTCATCGCCGCGCATCCTGAGTATGCGAATGCGCAATATCAGCTCGGCAAAATCCTGCTCGACCGTGGCCAGGCAGCCGATGCGGTTGGCTACCTTGAGGCAGCTGCGCGGCTAAGTCCGCAGACCGATTACATCCACTATCAACTGCAAGCCGCCTATCGCAAGCAAGATCGTATCGCCGAGGCAGACCGCGAACTTGACGTGTATAAGCAGCTCAAAGCAAAATCCCGTGAGCGCGACGCCCAGGCTATCCGGGCAGCGCCGTAGGATGGCGAATTCGCACAAACTCAGGAGTGCGCTGCGTCAGCTATTTCTAGCTGTGACGGTAACATGTGCCGCCTGTAATTTCTCGTGCGCGCAGAGCAATCACCCGGCCTCGCCTCCTCCACCGCCTGGCGCAAAATCGACCCGCTGCGCAGGCCGCCCCGTGCCGCAACTGGAAGACGTCACCGCTGCCGCAGGCATCACCTTTCATCACACCTCCGACCCCTCCAAGAGATATATCGTCGAGTCGATGAGCGGAGGCGTTGTGTTGATCGACTACGACCGCGACGGCTGGCCTGATATTTATTTCACTAACGCGCCGACGGTCGAGATGGCGGTCAAGGGCGAGAAGAGCCTCGGCGTGCTCTATCGCAATAATCACGATGGTACGTTCACTGACGTGACCTCGAAGGCAGGCCTGTCAACTCGATGCTTTGCGATGGGCGGCGCAGTTGGAGACATCAATAACGATGGCTGGCCGGATCTCTATGTCACCTGCCTCGGCGGCAATATTCTCTATCGCAACAATGGTGACGGCACATTTACCGATGTCACCGCGAAGGCCGGCGTGCCTGACGGACGCTGGTCTACCGGCGCCGCCTTCGGCGATTACGATGGCGACGGATTTGCAGATCTCATGGTTACAAATTACGTCGACTTCCATCTCGACGATCTTCCGGGCTTCGGCAAGGCGCCCTTCTGCAGTTACCGGGGTATCGACGTGCAATGCGGTCCGCGAGGCCTGCGCGGTGCGGGCGACGCACTCTTTCATAACAATGGCGACGGTACATTTACCGATGTGTCGAAGGCCGCCGGCGTCAGCGACCCCAATGGCTACTACGGTCTCGGTGTGCTCTGGGCGGACTTCAACAATACCGGCCGGCCTGATATTTATGTAGCCAACGACTCGACGCCGAAGTTTCTTTATAAAAATCTCGGCAATGGAAAATTCGAGGATATCGGTCTTGTTTCCGGCACCGCTGTCAGCGACGATGGCTCAGAACAAGCGTCGATGGGCGTCGCGATTGGCGACTATAACCACACGGGCCGGCCGTCGCTGTATGTGACCAACTTCTCCGATGAGAACTCGCTGCTCTATCGCAATCAAGGCGGCTGGAATTTCGACGAGGTCTCCTACGCGAGCGGAGTGGCGTTGCCTTCGCTGCCATGGGTCAAGTGGGGAACTGCGTTTGTCGACCTGGACAACGATGGCTGGCTCGACCTGATCGAGGTGAATGGCCATGTATATCCTCAGGTCGACACTCTGCCTTCCGGTGCGGGGTATCGCGAACCGAAATCGTTGCAGCTGAACCAAAAAGATGGGACGTTCTGCGACGCCAGTGACGAGGCCGGCAAAGCCCTCACAGAGCGCCGTGTATCGCGGGGCCTCGCGATTGGAGACCTGTTCAACGATGGCAACATGGATGTGGTTGTCGGCGATATCGACGGCGCGCCAATGCTGCTACGCAACGCCGGTATCGCCGGGCGGCACTGGGTGAGTTTTGAACTGAATGGTACGAAGAGCAACCGGTTGGCGCTGAACGCACGCATCAGGATCACTGCCGCTGGCATGACGCAGACCGACGAGGTCCATAGCGGCGGCAGTTACTTATCGCAAAGCGATCTGCGGATCCACTTTGGACTTGCGGGAGCGGCAAAGATCGAGAAAGTTGAGATACTCTGGCCTTCAGGCCAGATAGAGACGCTCGCCAATCTCGCAGCCGATCAGCATTATTCGGTCGTCGAGGGTCAGGGGATCGTTCCTGCAGAGCGCGTGCGCGCCTCTCTCGGCAAACATCCGTAGGCGGCCCGGGTGCATGGCTCATCGCCGGATGGCTCCGCTGCTACCCGCAGCGGGCCTTTTATCGCAGCAGGTCTTCGAGGGCCAGGCTGAGTTCGGTCTTGTCGTCACGATACTTCACTATGACCGGTGTGTAAACGCTAAGTCCCCACTCAGTCGCTTTGCCCTTGTTGATGCCGCGGGCGCCGGGGACCACCACCGCGCCCTCCGGGATAATCAGCGGACGGTCACCCTCGGCGCGAATCACCTGGCCATGAACCACGTCATAGACGGGGGTGCCGCGCGTCAGCACGGTGCCTGCGGCGAGCACCGCGCGGCGGCGCACGATGGTGCCTTCATACACTCCGCAGTTGCCGCCCACCAGCACGTCATCTTCAAGGATCACCGGGCTGGCGCTGACAGGCTCAAGGACCCCGCCTACCTGCGCGGCCGCGCTCAGGTGCACCCGCTTGCCTATCTGCGCGCAGCTGCCCACCAGCGCGTGGGAGTCGATCATCGTTCCGGCGTCCACATAGGCGCCCACGTTGACATACATGGGCGGCATGCAGACCACGCCCGGCGCAAGGTAGGCGCCGGCGCGGACCGACGACCCGCCGGGCACCATCCGCACGCCATCTTCCGGGGTGAACTGGCGCGCCGGGTAGGTGTGTTTGTCGACGAAGGACAGGCCGCCCGAGAGCACCGCCTCGACGCCCAGGGTCTCCAGGCGCCCGAGCCGAAATCCCAGCAGGATGCCCCGCTTGACCCAGGCGTTGACGCGCCAGCCGTCCGGGCTTGCAGCATCGGGCTCGGCCGCGCGCCGATGGCCGGCCTCAAGCCCGGCGCGCAACTGTTCAAATGCCTCCATGGCGGACGGATCGTTTGCCGCGGCGGCCCCGGCGGCGAAGGCTGCTTCAATTCTGGCTTCAAGGGTAAGCGGATGAGACTGCGGTGCAAGGACTTGCGGCATGCTGCGGCGTGCTCCTGGTGGATTGCGTCTATACAAGGAATACAGCGCTTTGGCGGCGACGGGAAGCAGCCTCTCGCGCCATGTCGAACCGGAGATGCCCGGAACAGGGCGGGACGGGGTGCTCACCAGGCAGGGAGCACCCATTTCAAACTAGAAGAACCTCGCGCCGATCTTCGGGTAGGCCGAGTAGATCTTCGAGCCCGGCGTGCCCTCTTCCGGGGACCCCACCCAGATCCGGAACGAATCCTGATTCTTTTTGATGTTGACCTGGCCCGCCCAGGCCGCGATCCCCTGTACCTTGCTGAGCTGCACGGACTGCGAGTTGTGCTTGGCGCCTCCGGCCGAGACCGCCTTGTTGAATTTCCACGCATAGATAATCGCCTGTTTCACGCACTCCAGGCACATATCGTCGGGCCAGAAACTGCTGAGCTTCTCTTCGCCGAACTCGTGTTGTCCGCGCCGATCCACACTTTTCGAGAGCGAGATTTTAGCGGAGTAGATCTTGCTGCATCCCGGAGCGAACACCTTCTTGTCGATGTCCTGATTCGCGTCGTTCTTCGTCTGTTCGAACTTGATCGTCGCCCGGTTCTTGCCGTAGAGGCTATGGCAGCCGGTGTGGCTCCCTCCCACGAGGGTGCCCTTCATATGGCTTAGGAAGTCCGTTTCGAATACCGGGTCCTGCTTGGCTTGGGGTCGCGCGGCGGTGATGACCCAGCCGCAGTTATCTGTGCACATGCGCCTGCCTCCGAAAGTCGGAAGCATTATGCCAGACCGAAGTAACACCTTGCGTGTGCCCCAGGCTGATCCGGGCTGATCTATTTCACCTCGACCTGCGGTGCGCCGCCCTCTACCTGGCGGGCGCGAAACATGCCGAGCGTGTTGAAGCTCCAGACGGGTGCGCCGTGGGTGGTCAGCACGATCACCCCGCCCTCGCCGCCCTTGAGCTTCGGTAGTTCCACGTGGAACATCCGGTCGGCCGCCGCCTGCGCGGTGCTGCCTTGCTCGACCAGCGTGCAGACCTGGCGGGCCAGAGTAAGCCGGATGAAGTACTCGCCGACGCCGGTGCCCGAGACCGCGCAGGAGCTGTTGCTCGCATAGGTTCCGGCGCCGATGATCGGTGAGTCGCCGACCCGGCCGGGCAGCTTGCCCTGCATCCCGCCGGTCGAGGTGCCGGCAGCAATGTTGCCCGATCGGTCGCGCGCCACCGCGCCGGTCGTGCCAAAGCGATGGGCGAAGTAGTGCGCTCCGCCGCCTGGTACAGTGCCCGGCGTCAGACTCGATTGAGGCGCTGCCGGCACACCGGCCGGGCGAGGCGGCACGGAGCGGCCGCTCTGGCGCATGATCGAGGCAAACTCCTGCCAGCGCATCTCGGTAAAGAAGAACGATGGCGGCTCCTGTTCCAAGCCTTGTGAGCGCGAGAAGGCGTCAGCGCCTTCGCCGACCATCATGACGTAGGGCGTGTGCTCCATGACGGCGCGGGCGAGCGAGATGGGGTGACGCGTGAAGTGGATCCCGGCAACCGAGCCTGCCTCGAGGGTGCGGCCGTCCATGATGGCGGCGTCCATCTCATTGCGGCCGTCCGCGTCAAACGCCGAGCCGCGCCCCGCATTGAAGAGCGGGTCGTCTTCGAGCACCTTGAGCGAGGCCTCGACCGCATCCATCGCGGTGCCGCCGTGGTCGAGCACCGAGGTGCCGGCGGCCAGCGCCTGCTCGAGTGACTGGTGATAGGCAAGGGCGGTGGCCGCGTCCATATGCTCCCACTCACTCTCGCCGGCGCCGCCGTGCACGGCCATCGCCCAGGAATGGCTGGGGCTCGGTGCGGGCGAAGCGGCCGGGGCGAAAGCGAACAAGCAAATCAGGCAAAGCCGGAGCAGGGTCATGGCGGCTATCTTACAGCCTTGCGCGTTTGGCTCCTTCGAGGGCGAGAGGCCCACAGGGCTCACATTTGGCGTATTGATTGGCCAAAACGCCTAACTTGGAAGAAGGGGAGCGGCGCAGGCGAGTGGCGGGGCTCGTGGGTCGAGCTCGAGGGGACGATCTGCGCGATTGTCCGGCTGGCACATCAGTGCTTCGCCCAGGCTGCGGTCCGCCTCACCGCTCCCCATACTTCCAAAGCATGGCAAGGAGAGATACCTATGGCAGTAACCTCCATTCTCAGCAGCATCGGCAAGGCTCTCGGAAAGATATTCAAAGTGGGGACGCAGGTGGCGACAGCGGCCGAGCCGTTCGTCGACGTTCTGTATCCGGGCATCTCGCCTCTCTTTACCGCGGTGGTCAGCGAGGTCGTAAAAGCCGAAGGGATGTCGATTGCGGCCGGCGCGCAGAATGGCACCGGGCCCCAGAAGCTGGCCTCGGTGCTCGCAGCAGTTGAAGGCGAGTTCCAGAACTTCGCCAAGACAAACAACCTGCCCACGCCGGACTCGGCCCAGGTCACGGCTGCGGTCAATGGCCTGGTCACGTTTCTTAACGCTCTGCCCGGTGTGCCGGTCGCGGCAGCGGAGAATCTCTAGGTCTGCCGAGAGCGAATGCCCTCCGGTCGCATTGCGTGTGTGCAGCTCTTTCTCCCCGAAAGAGCTGCGCATTCGCCTCCCGGAGCTAAAATCGCTGGCAGCAAGAGTTTTCGATGGAGCCTGCTCGTTGACCAGCCTGCCCCCTTCCCCGTCTGCTTCCCCGTCTGCCTGTAAAACCTGCATGACCTGTGGTCGCGCCATCGAGTGGCGGAAGAAGTGGGCGCGCGACTGGGACCAGGTGCGCTACTGCAGCGACCGCTGCCGCCGGTCCAGACGCGGAGAGCAGGACCAGGCGCTCGAACGGGCCATCCTCGATCTGCTCGGCCAGCGCGGCTCCGGCAAGACCATCTGCCCGTCCGAGGCTGCGCGGCGCGTGGCCGGCGAGGCGCGCGAGGACTGGGAGCCCTTGATGGAGCCCGCGCGCGCAGCCGCCCGGCGGCTCGTAGCGGCCGGCAGCATCGCGATCACCCAGGGCGGTCATCCCGTCGATCCATCCCACGCCAAAGGTCCGATCCGGCTCAAACTTGCGTGATTTCGGCGCATACTGGCTCGGGGAGAAGTAGCGCTATGGACGCGGAACGGGTGCGCGCGATCGTCAGAAAGTTCGCCCATGTCGAGGAGACGGTTCAGTGGGGCGAAAACCTTGTCTTCTGGGTGGGCGACAAGGCCATTGGCGGCAAGATGTTTGCCCTCGTCAACATGGATGCCGATGGCCAGGCGGTGATGAGCTTCAGCGCCGGGCCGGAGCGCTATGCGGAGCTGATCGAGAACGAGGGCGTGATCCCTGCGCCCTACATGGCGCGTATCTACTGGGTTGCGCTCGAGCGCTGGGATGCTCTAGACCCCCGGGAGCTGGCGCAGCTGCTGGCCGCTGCACATGCCCGTACCCTGGCCAAGCTGCCGAAGCGCACCCGGGAGGCGCTCGCCCTGCCCGCAGCCGAGCGTCGCAGGCTTGTGACGGACCGGCGCAGGCTGTTGGAGCAGCGCCGCGAGGCGATGCTGGCGGCAAGGGCGGCAGAGCCGGGGACCAGATCAGGTAAGCCAGTCCAGGAGCAGCCCGCGCCCGTCCGGGAACTGGCGCAAGCCGCTGCGAGGCCTCAGCGCAAGACGAGGCGGGCCCCGGGGTAACCCCCTGCGCCGCGAGATGCGCGACCAGCGATCGTCTACGGCGCGACCGGCTCAAAATACAGAATGTGGCTGGCGTTCGGATCGTCGCAGGCTTGAAACCCAAAGGATTCATAGAGCCGGGCCGCCCCGTCATTCATTGCGCGGAGCCGGACACACAGAAAACTGCGGCGCGCGTCGGCCAGCATCGCTGCCACTAGCTCCGCGCCGATGCCCCGCCTGCGAAACGGCGCGCGCACGTAGATGCGCCGCAGCCGGCCCACCTCGGGCGAGTTGAGATGCGGGTCCCGGTTGAGTCCGCCGACCGCCACCAGTTGCTCCTGCCCCTCTTCGCCCTGCTCAAACACAGCGTAAAACCCTTCACCCTCCCCGCAGAACCGGTTGGAACCATCGGCCCAGTCCGGCACCAGGCAGTCAAGAAACGTAAAGCCCTCGGCCGACGCTTCGCTCAGCAGAGCGTCTAATCCTTCAACGGGCAGCTCAATCTTGCGAACATGGCGCATGCTGCCAGAGTATCGTCGAAGCATGGTTTGTTTATCGCTGGAAGGCAAGGTCGCGCTGATCACGGGCGGCTCGCGGGGCATCGGCGCGGAGACGGTGCGGCTCTTTTGCGCGGCCGGGGCGCAGGTGGTCTTCAACTATCGCGATGCCCGGCAGACGGCCGAGGCGATCGCCGTAGAGTGCGGGGGCCCGAGGCAGTGCGTGGCGCTGCAGCAGGATCTGGGCACGGCCGCCGAAGGCCGCACGCTGGTCGAGCGGGCAGTCGAGGTCTTCGGGCGGCTAGACTGCCTGGTCGTCAATCACGGCGTGTGGCCGTCGCACGACGCGCCCATCGAGAGCATGAGCGATGCGCAGTGGAGCTCGACCGTAGGCATCAACCTCAATAGCGTGATCGGACTCGTGGGGGCGGCCGTCGGCCAGATGAAGAGTCAGCCCTCGACCGGACCGAAGGGCTACATTGTGCTGGTCAGCTCGACTGCCGGGCAGCGCGGCGAGGCTTTTCACGCCGACTACGCCGCGACCAAGGGCGCACTGATCTCGCTCACCAAGAGCCTTTCGACCGAGCTGGCCGCCCACGGCATCTATGCCAACTGTGTTGCGCCGGGCTGGGTCGCAACCGATATGTCGGCGCCCGCGCTGGCCGAGCCGGCCTCCCGCGAAAAGATCTACGCGACGATCCCGCTCGGGCGGGTGGGCACGCCACGCGAGATCGCCGGGCCAATCCTGTTTCTCTGCACGCCGTATGCTGGGTTTATGAGCGGAGAGATCATGAATGTGAACGGCGGGGCGGTGCTGGTTGGCTAGGGTACGCGGATTGGCGATGGCTCTTCTTTTGCTCGGCGCGGGCGTACCCGGCGCTGGGGCGCAGGCTGTCTCGACGGGGCCCGGCGCGGTCTCGGCGCCTCCAGCCGGCGCGGCCGCCGCCCAGAACACCGACAGCGAGTCCGATGCAAAGTGCCGCAAGCTGCTCGCCGAGATGGTCGAAGCGCTCGGCGGCCAGAAGTGGCTCACGCTCAAGGACACCTTCCTCTACGGCCGGACCTCGGGCTTCTTTCAGGGCAAGCCGACCGGCGCCATCACCGACTTCTACTCGCTGCGCACCCCGCCTTCGCCGCAGGCGCAGGGCCAGGAGCGCGTCGAGTACACCAAGAAGCGCGACATCGTCTCGATCTTCAACCAGAATGCGGCCTGGGAGATTACCTATCGCGGCAAGCGGCCGCTGCCCGAGGACCAGTCCTCCGATTACTTCCGCCGCCGCGACCACTCGATCGAAGCCGCGGTCCTGGTCTGGTTGAAGGACCCCGCGACCGTGCTGCTCTCAGACGGGCAGCAGATCGCCGAGCGCCATCTCACCGACCAGGTAACGCTGATCTCCGGTTCGAACGACGACATCACGCTGCAGCTCGACACCGAGACCCACCTGCCCCTGCGGCGCATCTTTCACTGGCGCGACCCGCTCTACAAGGACAAGAACGAGGAGGTCGACGAGTACGACGACTACCACCTGATCGACGGCATCCAGACGCCGTTCACCCTCACGCGCTTTCATAACGGCGACATGGTCAGCGAGCGGTTTCTCTATAAAGCGTCCTACAACGTGCCGATTGCGCCCGATGCGTTCAACGCGGACGCGGCTGCCGCGAAGCAGACGCATTAAGGCATTTTCACCGTAGGCGTAACGCGTGGGCTGACCTCATCGCACCTTTTCTTGCAGGAAAAGCCGCTCCCGGTTAAGCATGCCGCCCGGGGGCGCGTACTCTATCGCCATGGACTGTATCTTCTGCAGGATCGTTAACGGGGAGATTCCCGCGGCCCGGCTCTACGAGGATGAGCAGGCGGTCGCGTTTGCCGATATCGCGCCCCGCGCGCCCGTGCACTTTCTGGTCGTGCCCAGGAGACACCTGGTCTCGCTCGGGCATGTGGCCCGGGAGGACGCCCCGCTGCTTGGGCATCTACTGTCGATCGCGGCCGAACTGGCCGCCAGAGACGGCCTGTCAAAGGGCTTCCGGACCGTGATCAACAGCGGGGAAGATGGCGGCCAGACGGTAGATCATCTGCACATTCACGTGCTGGGCGGCAGGCCGATGCACTGGCCTCCGGGCTGACTTTCACGACGTTCCTGCGAAGAACTAAGCCTCGGCCGTCTCCATCTCCTCGTCGAGCCCATGCCGGCGCAGCAGGTTCGGCAGGTTCTGCGAGAAGGCGGATTTGGGCATCACCATGTCGCAGCCAGCCTCGATCGCCTTGACCTTCAGGTCACCCTGGATGTGCGACAGGAAGCCGATCACCGAGGTAGCCCGCTTCAGCTTCGCCTTGAGCTTCGGAATCAGGGTCAGAGGCTTGGCATTGACATTGTTCAGGTCGAAGACGATCAGCGATGGCCGCTCCGCTTCCGGGGTCTCCATCAGCTTGGTTACGGTATCCTTCTCCGCCTTGGCGAAGCTGACCTTGACGCCCAGCTTGCGGGCTGTCTCCTGCATCTTCGCGACCACGAACAGGTCTTCAATAAAGCAGATGATGCGTACCGGCGCATCTTCACGCAGCAGCACCGGCGTCGCGATCTCCGCGTCCGAGTAGCCGTTGCGGCCATGCACGTTGCCGTTGCCGTTCACACTGACAGCGTTGGAGCGGTAGTCCATCGTCGATGGGGAGCCGTCGGCGATATTCCCGTTGACCGCGCGGTAGCTGTGATCCATGGGGCCGACGAAGCTCGGGGCAGGCCGCCTGGCCTTGTTCTTGCGCCGCGCGCCGGCCGGGGGGGCGCCGCTCCCGTTGCCCGGGTTGCTCTCCCGGCTGGGCTGCGGCCCCCTCTGGAACTGCCGGCCCTGGCTTGAGCCGCCACCACTCCCGCCGCCCTTGGCCTGACGCTGCTGCTTTTTGCCATGTACCTGCTGCCCGCGGCCCGGACGGCCACGGTTTGCGCTCCCGGCGCTCTCCTGGGCGGAGGCGGCCGGTCTCTGCTCGCGTTCCTGTATCCGGTCCTGATTTCTGTCCTGATTTCTGTCCAAGGCCCGTTCGGCCGGCTGATGCCGCGCCGGTTCTGCCCCGGATGCCTCTCCACCCGGACTGCCCGGGAGCGGCTGCGTGAAGGCCTGGGCTTCCGGCGCCGCGGTGGCTCTGCCGACCTTGCGGCGGCGGCGGCGGCGGCGCTGTTGCTGCCCGTTCGGGCTGGCTGCCGCAGGATTCTCTGATGACTCGGCGGCGCCGGCTGGCGGCGGCCCCTGCTGTCCCTGACTTATCTGGGGCTCATTCTGTTCCATGCTCATGCGTGCACGTCCTGCTGCGGTAACAATTCTTGTCCGGGGGCCAGCTGTGGCCCACGCGGGCCGCCCTGCTCAGGCAGGCCCAGTGCCGGTGATTCGGTGAAAGGATACGTCGCGCCTGCGCAGAACCGCTGAGGCCGGGAGCAAGGGCCCAGCTGCGCCACGTAAACTGCGATGTGTGGGAGAGTACAAAGCAAAGGTTACTTGTTCTCGCTTATCACTCGGGTCAATTTCCGAAGTACAGCCTTACCCAAGGCCACGCCGAGTATCCGGCGCCCTCGTTCAGCTACCAGGACGGAAGAGTCATTCGGCGGAGAAATCTCAATGTGCCCGATGGGATAACCCCTTATACCACTCGTCCTGCCGGCGGCGCTGCCCCTGACTCGCCACCTTTTTGCAACTACCAGTGATCCGGGTACACCTTCAGGCGCACACCTGGACCGTTGCGGAACCACCTTCCAAAAAGCGCCAAGCGCTCCGCGCCCGTAGCGTAGATTCGGCGCGGGCGGTCAACGCGAATCATACGGGCATACTACCATCCAGGCATACGCTTCCCGCCCGGACTGCAGACTGGCCTCATACTCCCTGGTCAGTCAGATCACAACCCGCGTTCGGCCTCACCCGCAATGTCCGGCATGCGCTGCCGTCCGGGCTGAGGGAGAATCGCTCTGGTGGGCTTGCCACGCACTCCCTTGACGTCTCAGGGCATTGCACATTGCTGCATGGGATACTGTGGCGAGCCTCACGGCATCAGCCAACTGGTAGGCAAGACCGATACTACGCGGATTCGCAGAACGTGACAAGCGGGAGTTTTATCCTTCAGCGGACTTGTACGTGCTCGAAACCCAAAATGGGAAAAAAGAAAGAAACCGGGACCCAAACGTAACCGCCCGGTCTTTATCGGCAATCGACCGCCGGAGTGGCGGAACCACTGCAAACCGCCCACTCGAGCTGGCGCTTTCCGGCGCTCGAAACACTCCGCTGACGACAGCAAAGTGTCTGACGATAGCCAGTCACTGGCCTCCTGAAAGTTGCACCGGGGACCGCGTACGCGATGTATCCCGGCGGGTGGACTAGGCCGGATGGGGTCGAACCCCATTCTCTTACCTGATCCGAGGGTTGAGCAGGATGGCCGGTACATGCCAGCCATCTCGGCGTCATCTGGCATCAAGCGTATAAGCAATTCTTATGCCGAATCGATGTTTCATGGAATCAACGAGTTGGCGGCAGAGGACAGGCTCTGATCTACGCTTTTCTGTAGCGCGGACAGGCGTCCTGCTGGAAAGCCGTAGATCCCGGACGGATGCCAGTCAACGCTGGCAGCGTGGGCAGAAGTGTGTGCTGCGTCCCCCGAGGATCGTCCGGCGGACCGGCGTGCCACAGACCGCGCAGGGCTCGCCCTCCTTGCCATATACCTTGTGCTCGAGCTGGAAGAACCCGCGCACCCCGGCCGCGTCCACATAATCCGAGATCGAGGACCCGCCCAGCTCGATTGCGGCGCGCAGCACGGCTTGCAAAGCAGCGTGCAGCCTGGCCAGGCGCGTGCGTGAGAGCCGTCCAGCCGGGGTCGCCGGCCGGATCCCGGCGCGGAAAAGACTCTCGTCGGCGTAGATGTTCCCTACGCCATGCAGCAGGCTCTGGTTGAGCAAGGCCGCCTTGATCGCCAGCTTGCGCCCCCGAAACAGCGCGGCAAAATCATCCGCCGATATGGTCAGGGGCTCACGGCCGGGCCCGCGGAACCCCTCCGCTGCGCTCCCCCCAGGGGATCTCTCCTGATTGAGGCCAGTATGGTTTGCGCTTCGGCTCGGCGCCCCGGCAGGATAGAGCGCCAGGCGGCCGAACCGGCGCGCGTCCACAAACCGTAGCTCGCGCCCGGAAGAAAGCGAGAGGGCTGCATGGGTATGCTTGGGCCGGGGGATCTCGGGGTCCACGACCAGCAGCCGCCCGGTCATGCCCAGATGCACGATCCACTGCGGCACCAGGCTGGTCTCAGCTCCGGCTGCGAGCTCCCGTTCGAGATCAAAGACGATATGCTTGCCCACCCGGCGTACACCCGCGATACGCGCCCCGGTGAGCGCGGCTGCCATCGCCGCAGGCTCGGTCTTGAATGGCTCAGGCTTGCCGCCCAGCCAGACCGCCTCGATGCGCTCGCCGCAGATGCGCGCGTGAACGCCATTTGCGACCGTCTCGACTTCCGGCAACTCGGGCATCTCGCTATCTTCTCAGGTCGCGCCGCCCAAGCGCAGGGAAGCCACAACCCGGGTCAGGCCCAATGCCTGACCAGCGGCCCCTGAGCGCCGAGGACTGGGTCGCTCGCAGGAAACGGCAGGGAGCGCATGCGATCGATCGCTGTTTGGTCCGGAGCCCCGCGGCAGATATCCCACTCCTGCCCGGGCGGATAGGCGCCGACGACCAGAAAGTTGCCGGACTTCGAGAGTTCGCAGTGGCCGGTCCCAGCCGGGAGCACCGCCACATCGCCGGCATTGACTAGGATCTCGCGGCCACCCGGGCCGCCGAAGACCAGCCTCGCGGAGCCGGCCGCAAAGCCGAGCACCTCATGCGCGGTCGAGTGGTAGTGGTGAAAGGTGTACACCCCGTTGCGCCACTGAGGGGGCCAGCCGTTCGTGGTAAACAAGGCCTCCAAGCGTGCCGCCGGATCGCCGCCGCCGGCCGGTAGCGCTCCGCGGTAGAGCAGCAGGGGCAGCCGCGCATTGTTCGGGCACCAGCCATTGCCCGCGAGCCGGATCACCTCCGGCTCATAGCTCCCGGCGAGGGCGCTCGACCCAGCCGCAGCGCCTAATCCGGCGGCGGCCAGCATCTGGTTGAACCTGCGGCGATCGAGTTCCATTGGCATATCGCGTTGGATGAGCAAAGGCGCCGGGCGGCTGACTACATGACGAAGTACTGCCGGACCTGGTTATCCACAGTCAAGAGGTCCAGCTTCTCAGTCCGCGCCTGTGCAATCAGCATCCGGTCGAACGGATCTCTGTGCAGCGGCGGTAGGAACGCGACTGCGAATGCGTGCTCCGCGGTGACCTGGAGTTCGCGGAAGCCAAAGCCGAGCGCTTCGTGGCGGGTGCGAAGGGAGTCAACGCGAAAATCCTGCCGTTGCAGGGACGTTTTGATGACCAACTCCCATAGATTAATCACGCTGAAATAGATAGTATTGGCCGGATCTGCGAGGGTCTTGGCGACCGCTGGCGGTAGCAGGTCGGATTGCGCGACAGACCACAGCAGCATGTGCGTGTCGAGCAGAAATCTCAACCTTCTTCACCCTCGAACATCTTGATGATCTCCTCCTGATACATGGTGTCAAAGTCAGCAGGTATCAGAAACTGGCCATTGAGCGTGCCGAGCTTGCGCCGGGCCGGCTTCTCCGGCTTGTGCGCGGTCACGGTCACCATCGGCCTGCCAGCCTTGGCGATGATAAAGGGCTCGCCCGTAGTCACGGCTTCTTCAATGAGCCGCGAGAGATGGGTCTTGGCCTCATGCATGTTGATGGTCTTCATGTGGACTCCGTGAACTTAGTTTATCAGACTTAGTTCACTGGAGCCCGCGACGTGCTTGCTCAGAGGCCCAGGATCGTCTGCAGCCGCTCGACCTCGACCTTGCTGCCCACGATCAGCGACGTGCGCTCGTGAATGTTCTCCGGCATCACTTCGAGTACCCGCCCGCGGCCCGTGGTGGCCAGTCCGCCAGCCTGTTCGGCGATCATGGCCAGGGGGTTGGCCTCGTAGAGCAGCCGCAACTTGCCCTTGGGCTGCTTATCGGTCGGCGGATAGAGGAAGATGCCGCCCTTGAGCAGGGTGCGGTGGAAGTCAGCGACGAGCGAGCCGATATACCGCGAGCTGTAGGTCCGCCCCAGCTGGCCGATCCGCAACTCGGTCAAAAACTGCCGGTAGGGCAGCGGAAATGTCTCGTAGTTGGCCTCGTTGACCGAGTAGTAGCTGCCCTGTTTGGGCATCTGCATGTTGTCAAAGGAGAGCACGTAGGCGCCGATCGCCGGGTCGAGCGTAAAGCCATAGACACCCTTGCCCGCGGTGTAGACAAAGACCGTCGAGGGCCCATAGAGAACATAGCCGGCGGCGACCTGCTCGAGTCCCGACTGCAGCAGCACCGAATCGATGCTCGCTCCATCCGGCTTCTTGAAGATCGAGAAGATGGTGCCCACGTTGACGTTGACGTCGATGTTCGACGAGCCGTCGAGCGGGTCAAAGACGATGATGTACTTGCCCTTCTCATGGTGGCTGAGCACGACGGCTTCGTCGTTCTCCTCGGAGACCAGGGCGGCGACCGAGTCACGCAGCCCGAGGCAGTGCAGCAGGGCTTCGTTGGCATAGACGTCGAGCTTCTGCTGCGCCTCGCCCTGCACGTTGGTCGCGCCGGCCGCCCCGTAGACGTCGTTCAGACCCGCCTTGCGAATCTCGGCAGCGATCATCTTGGTCGCAAGGGTAATGCCGGACATGGTCCAGGAGAAGGTGCCGGAGGCGTCGTCGGCCTCGCGCTGCTGTTCGAGAAGGTGACTTTGGATCGTAGTAATCATGGCGCAGTCAGGATAGCAGTCACGCACGCCGCCTCAGCCAAGGTTCTCCCATGTCCCAAACCAAAGTGCTCTTTCGCGTGTCCCAAAAGAGAATCAGGTCACCCTTCAGGGAGGATGGCCGCTGTTTTGCCAGCCTACGTAGCTGAGACAAGAGGGTTTACCGCAGCCAGCATCCACAGCATTGATCCCGGAGGTGGCTGCCGGGGCTTAGGATTGACTTCTGGAGACTGACGCATGCAGCTGGCCTCGCTCGAAGAGCGTTCCAGACAAGTCGAGGTCCGCACCCGCCTGACCGGCTTCGGTCCGCAGCTCGAGCGGCGGTGGGGCACCCTCACGCCCGGCGGCGCGGTCTGCCACCTTGCCTGCGCTTACGAGATGGTGGTCGACGATGCTCCCTGCTCTGAGCGGACAGGTCCGCTCCAACGCACAGCGTTACGCTGGGTCGCCCTGCACACCCCGCTGCGCTGGCCGCAAGGCGTGTCTACCCTGCCCGAACTGGTGGAAGGTGCGCCGGGAGTGCGGCCACAGGAGTTCGCCGGGGACCGGACCAGGCTCCTCGCCGCCTTTGACAGATTTCTCGCGGCGCCCAGGTCCGGGGAGGGGTCCTTTGCAGGCCGCGCTCACCCCATCTTCGGCCCGCTCACCTACTGGGAGTGGATGCGCTGGGGCTACCTGCACGCCGATCACCATCTGCGACAGTTTGGACTCTAAGGCAGCGCCCTAAGCTGCCCCGGCGTTATATCATCTCTCTGGAAGCCGGCACCTCTGCCGCGTCCTAAGCGTCTTCTTCCACAGAATCCCAGAAGCGAGCCACCCACCAAATTGACGCAAGCAAAGACAGCAGTCGTGTTAGGCGCCCAATGGGGCGATGAGGGCAAAGGCAAGATCGTCGACGTGCTCTCCGGCAACTTTTCGCTCGTGGCCCGTTACGCCGGAGGCCACAACGCCGGCCACACGGTGATCATCGGCGGCAAAAAGTTCATCCTGCAGCTGGTGCCGTGCGGGGTTCTGCGGCCGGACTGCCGGGCGGTCATCGGCAACGGCGTGGTCCTCGACCCGATGGCTTTCCTCAAGGAAGTCAACAAGTTACGCGAGCTCGGCGTGGACGTCGACGGCCAGCTCGTCGTCTCCAACCGCGCGCAGGTCATCCTCGAGTACCACCGCATGATCGAGCTTGCAGCCGAGAGCGCCCCCGGCCGCCAGAAGATCGGCACCACCTCGCGCGGCATCGGTCCGGCGTATGAGGACAAGATGGCCCGCAACGGTCTGCGTGTTGTCGATCTGCTCAACACCAGCCTGCTCCAGACACACATCGAGAATGCCTGCCGGGAGAAGAACACGATCGCGCAGGCGCTCTTCGGGACGCATCCGCTCGACCCGGCGCGGATGTTCGACGACTACGCCAAGGCCGCCGAGGAGCTGCGCCCGTTCGTCACCGATACGGCCACGCTGCTCAACGCAGCCATCCGCGAGGGCAAGCCGGTCATGTTTGAGGGCGCGCAGGGCACTATGCTCGACATTGACCATGGCACCTACCCTTTCGTAACCTCATCGTCGGCGACCGCCGGCGGCGCCTCGACCGGCACCGGCGTCGGGCCTACCTATATAGGTACGGTGATCGGCGTGACCAAGGCGTATGTGACGCGCGTCGGCGAGGGGCCGTTCCCGACCGAGATTCACGATGAGGCGGGCGAGGAGCTGCGAGCGCGCGGACAGGAGTTCGGCGCGGTCACCGGGCGCCCCCGCCGCTGCGGCTGGCTCGACCTGCCGCTGTTGCGCTACTCGAACATGATCAACGGGACCGAGTGGCTGGTCGTGACCAAGCTCGACGTGCTCGACTCGCTCGAAGAGATTCCGGTCTGCACCGGCTATAAGATCGGCGGCGAGCTTATCGACACGATGCCGGCCGATGTACGAGGCCTCGAGGCGATCGAGCCGGTGTATGTCAAGCTGAAGGGCTGGCATCAGTCGACCGAGCAGATTCGCAGCTGGGAGGAGCTTCCGCAACTCGCCAAGGATTACCTTCGTTTTCTGGAGCAGGAATCGGGTGCAAAGATCGGTATGATCTCCACGGGGCCCGATCGCGACCAGACGATCGCCCTGCCTGCGTTTGAAGCGATGCTGCGTGGGCTGCGAAGTTAAAGCATGTTCACAGTAACGGTGAAGATGCTTTAGCAGGACGAGACAAGCGGACCGGACTTCTCTAAGCCCGGCGCTCGAAAAAGACGCTTCCTACGAAAGCGGAAAGGCTCCCGATGATCAGCTTCATGGTGCGGATGCGGTTCTTGAATGAGGATCACTACGAGATCACCGAGGTTCTGCAGAAGTTGACTGCGGCGTCCCGTCTTGAACCTGGCTGCGTTACCTACGTACCGCACTGGTGCGAGGATGCGCCGGACACCGTGCTGATCTACGAGCAATATAAGGACAGCGCTGCCGCCGAGGCGCATCGCCACACACCGCACTTTCAGGAGTATGCCGTAGCCGGGCTGTATCAGCGCATGCGCGAGCGGCACGTCGAAAGCCTGACCGCGATCGCTTGAGCAGTCACCAGATATGGGAGACATGCAACGAAGACGGTGTTGTTTTCTCGCGACTGGCGCATCACTATCCCCGATCACTCACTCGATAGGTCGCCCGTAGCCAGGATCGCATCCGCGATGGCCACCGCTTCGACTGCGGGCCGGACAGCGTGCACACGCACGACGCTCGCTCCGGCAAGAACCGCAGCCACCGTCGCCGCAATCGTTGCGCTCTCTCGCTTGTCCATCGGCGCATCGACGCCGCCGTAGAGCGGTGCAAGCGTCCTCCCCAGGAATGACTTCCTGGACACGCCGGCGAGCAGCGGGCAGCCCAGCGCCAGCAGCTCATGCTGGCCGGCCAGCAGCGGGTAGTTTGCGCCGAAGGCCTTGCCGAATCCGTAGCCGGGGTCGAGTACGATCCGCTCCCGCACGATCCCGGCCTTGAGCGCAACCTCCAAACGCTCCTTCAGCTCACGCCCCACCCGCCGTACCACCGAACCCTCTTCAAGCGGAGGCAGGCTGCGCCACTCGTCCGGCAGGCCGCGTGTATGCATCAGCACCACCCCGCAGGCGAGTCGAGCGCAGACTTCGGCCATCGACCCGTCCCAGAGAAAACCGCTCACATCGTTGACGATCTCGCAGCCGGCCCGCACCGCGCGCGCCGCCGTGCTTGCTCGGTAGGTGTCGACGGACAACACCGCCGCCGGCCGCTCGCGCAGGATCGCTTCGATCACCGGCAGCACCCGCTGTTGCTCCTCCTCGGCCGAGATCGCGAGTTCGGTCCCGGCATGCGAGCCGGGCCGGGTCGACTCGCCGCCAATATCGAGGATCGCCGCTCCCTCATCGAGCAGCCTCAGCCCTCGCTCGACGGTCGCCTCGAGCGTCTCTTGCTCCGGAGGCGGCGCGACGGCTCCCTCGGAGAAGGAGTCCGGCGTGACGTTCAGAATCCCCATCACGGCGGTCTTCTCGCCAAGCGCAAGCGAGCGGGTACGCAGCTTCCAGACGACCTTTGCGCGCAGGGCGAAACTCATCCTGCGCTGATGGTAACCGGCGATGCTACACTCCGGCCAGAATGCCTTTTCGCTCCCTGCTGACCCGGCCTGCATTGTTCTGCTGCGCGGCGCTCGCGGCTGCCTGCATGTCGACTGCCGCGCAGACTCCAGCGGCGTCGCCGGCCCCGGTCAGCGGTGTTATCCCGGCGAGTCTCGATAAGCAGATTGATGGCCTGCTCAGCTCGCCGGCCGCCTCGCGCGCCCATTGGGGCATCTCGGTGGTCGATGCTGACACGGGCGCGACCTTGTACGTCCGCAACGAAGGCCAGCTCTTTGAGCCCGCATCGAACGCCAAGCTCTACACCACCGCCGCGGCCCTCGCGCTGCTGGGGCCGTCGTTCACTATGCAGACCCGGGTCGTGGCGCAAGGTACGATCACCCTGGACGGCCACCTGCACGGAACCCTGCGGCTGGTCGGCGGCGGCGACCCGACGCTCTCCGGCCGGACCTACCCCTACGCCGCCCACACCGAGCGCCCCGACCCGCCGCTGCATGCGCTCGACGATCTGGCCGCGCAGGTCGCCGCCGCCGGCATCCGCGCAGTCGACGGCCCTGTCATCGGTGACGACACGCTCTTCGCCTACGAGCGCTACGGCACCGGCTGGGCCTGGGACGATCTGCAGTGGGAGTACGGGGCGCCGGTCTCCGCGCTCACCGTGGCCGACAACGTGCAGTATCTAACGATAACGCCGGGCGCTCACGCGGGCGAGCCGATTACCGCGCTCTGGATGAGTCAGGCGGCTTCAAGCGGCCCACTGCCAGCGTTGGCAACCCGAGCGCAGCCGATCCTGGACGCGTGGCAGCCGGCGGAGGCAGCGTCTGTCTCGTCGGAGCCGGTGCAGGTGACCGCAACCACCTCGGCCGGCGGCGTCGAGCCACAGCTGGGCGTGAGCCGTGAGGTCGATGACGGACTCCTGCGCATCTACGGGACTTTTCCTGCGGGCGCCAGGCCGCTCAACCTCGCCATTGCCGTGCGTGACCCTGCCCGGTATGCCGCTGCAGCCTTCGCGAATGCGCTCACCTTTCAGGGCGTGGTGGTTCGGAATATCGATCCGCCTGCCCATCGCGCCGCGCAGGACACAGCCTCGTTTGCAGTCGAGTCGCGGCTGCCGCTGGTGCTGCGGCCTGCTGGCTCGCCGGTCGCCTCGCCTGTTTTTGCCGGGCGCGTGGTGGCGACGCGGACCTCGCCGCCGTTGAGCCAGGTCGTCACGGTGACCAACAAAGTCTCGCAGAACCTGCATGCCGAACTCCTGCTGCGGCTGCTCGGCAGCGCGCAGGGCGACGATGGCTCGATCGCCCAGGGGGTGCGCGTGGTGCGGCAGTTTCTCGTTTCGGCCGGGATCGATCCGCTGGACTTCAGCTTCGTCGACGGCTCGGGGCTCTCGCCGCAGGACCTGATCACCCCGCGCGCGACCACCTCGCTGCTGGTCTACGCGGCTCACCAGAGCTGGGGCGCGGAGTACCGGGCATCGCTGCCGGTGGGTGGGGTCGACGGCTCGCTCGCGAACCGGTTCACGCAGCCCGCGCTCAAAGGCCGCGTCTTCGCGAAGACCGGCACGCTCTCCGAGGTGAACGCGCTGAGCGGGTACCTGATCGCGGCCAGTGGGCGAACGCTGGCCTTCTCCGTGCTCTCAAACGATTACGTCGGCGCCGGCAGCCGGGCGACACTCGACAGCGTGGTCGCGGCGATCGCGGCACCGTTTTAGCGGCATCTGCGAATATGACACTATCGCTGATACATATTTCGAAGCATATGAACCGGACACTGTTACAGATCGCTGTCGTTGCAGTTGGCGCGGGCTCGCTGGCTGGCTGCGGGCCCGGTCTGCCGCCCTCAAAGCCGCTGGCCAGCCTCACTCCCGAAGAGCATGCCGGGCGCGAGGTCTACGTGGCGCGCTGCGGCGGGTGCCATTATCCCAACTCCAGCGCCCCGCTCCATGGGCCGGGGCTCTATGCGATCCTGCGCAACCAGTACCTGCCGAGCGGCGCACCCGCCAACGACGATACAGTGGCCAATGTTGTCCTGCGCGGACGCGGCATGATGCCCGCCTTCGGACGTACACTCGACGAGGAGCAGTTGCAGCAACTGCTCGCCTACCTGCACACGCTATGACCCAGCAAGCGCTAGATAAGGACAAGCTCGAACTGCTCCCCGGCATGGCGATCGTGGCGCTCTGGATGCTGATCGTCTGCGGGATCGGCCTGTTCGGCGTCATCGCCCACCACTTTCCGGGCGTGGTGACGGTCTTCTGCGCGCTGCTCGCAGCCGGCGCGCAAGGGCTGCTCAAGCGCCGCCGCTGGGGTTGGGCGATCGCCTTGTCAACAGCCTTCCTCTCGGTCTGCTACGGAGCCTGGGCCGGCATCCGCTTCCACCAGCCACCCGCCATGGTGCTGGTCATGGTCAACCTGGTGCTCTTTCTCTACCTCGTCCGCCCCGAAGTCATCGAACGCGTCCGCTGAGCGGAGGGGCAAAGGCAAGACCCCCTGCGCGGGAGGCGCCCACTTCGTGGGGGGTATACCGCGCCTACGGCGCAGGGGGTCTTGCTCTTGACCTTCGGTACAATGGACTCGATGAGTCTGGTGCAGATTGATGTTTCGCCGCGCAAGCCGGCGGCTAAGCCGGAGTGGCTGAAGGCGCGTGCGCCCGGCGGCGAGAATTATCACGACCTGAAGAAGCTGGCGCGGTCATTGAACCTGCACACCGTCTGCGAATCGGCGCATTGCCCCAACATTGGCGAGTGCTGGAACCACCGTACTGCGACCTTCATGATGCTGGGCAACCTGTGTACTCGCAGGTGCGGGTTCTGCGCTGTCCCCAAAGGCCGGCCGGAGCCGATCGACCTGGACGAGCCGCGCCGGGTCGCCGAGGCGGTCGCGCAGTTAGGGCTCAAGTTCGCGGTCATCACCAGTGTCAATCGCGATGATGATGTGCTGGGCGGCGCGCGGATGTTTGCCGAGGTGATCCGTGAGATTCGCGAGCAGGCGCCGGGCTGCCAGGTCGAGGTGCTCATCCCTGATTTTCAGGGCAATCCTGAGGCAATCCGGATCGTCGTCGAGGCGCGGCCCGAGATTCTCAACCACAACACCGAGTCGGTGCCTCGGCTGTATCGCGCGGTGCGCTCGGGCGCGCGGTATGAGCGGACGCTGCGGCTGCTCGAGTACGCAAAAGAGCTCAACCCCTCGATCGTCACCAAGTCCGGCGTGATGGTCGGGCTCGGCGAGGAGATGCACGAGCTGCTGCAGGTTTATCGCGACCTGGCGGCCGCCGGGACAAATGTGCTGACGATCGGACAATACCTGCGGCCCTCGAAGGACCATCTGCCGATGGCCCGGATCTACACCCCGCAGGAGTTCGCCTACATGAAGCAGGAGGCGCTCGCGATGGGCTTCCGGCATGTGGAGTCGGGTCCGCTGGTTCGCTCGAGCTACCACGCGCATGAACAGGCCGACTCCGCGCAAGCCGTCTAGCCTTGCTTTTCTTCATCACAGCCCCCGTATATCGCAGCAGCAGCGGGACGCGTGTATAAGTGTCTCTGGGCAATGGTGCCCATCGTAAACAAGGAGCTTGAAGGAATGGCGACAGCACTGGGAATCACGTTGAGCCAGGCGCGGGAAGTGATCGCGGCGGCGGAGAAGAAGGCGGAGGAGATCGGGCAGCCGATGAACATCGCCGTGGTCGACCAAGGCAACAACCTGGTTGCGTTTGCGCGTATGGAAGGCGCGTGGCTGGGCTCGATCGACATCGCGATGAACAAGGCGTTCACGGCGCGGGCGTTTGATCTGGCCACGATCGACCTGGCGGACAATGCGCAGCCGGGCCAGCAGTTTTACGGCATTCACGCGTCAAACGGCGGCAAGATCATGATCTTCGC
>Ga0116226_10000419_pt1 | contig 35792 bp, 32 predicted proteins | sample S1TSphfallax_FD_89692 | JGI IMG/M metagenome (GOLD analysis project Ga0116226, IMG submission 89692) | Host-associated microbial communities from peat moss isolated from Minnesota, USA - S1T2_Fa - Sphagnum fallax MG | ecosystem: Host-associated > Plants > Peat moss > Unclassified | place: USA...
ATCAACGTCAATACGCTCGAGCATCTCTCGGCCAAGCGGCTGGAGCTGAACGAGATCGGAATCTGCAATTTATCGCTGGATCAGCCGATCCCGTTCGATCCCTATATCGAGAATCGCGAGACCGGCGGCTTCATCCTGATCGACCGGCTGACCAACCGCACGGTCGGCGCCGGGATGTTGCATTTCGCGCTGCGCCGCGCGCAAAACATCCATTGGCAGGCGATCGAGATCAACCGGCAGGCCCGCGCGTCTCTGAAGGGCCAGAAAGCCTGTATCTTGTGGCTGACCGGCCTGTCCGGCGCCGGCAAATCGACCATCGCCAATCTCGTTGAAAAACAGCTCTTCGGCCGCGGCCGGCACACTTATCTGCTGGATGGCGACAATGTCCGGCATGGGCTCAACAAGGATCTAGGCTTTACCGACGAAGACCGCGTGGAGAATATCCGCCGCGTCGCTGAGGTGGCGCGGCTGATGGTCGATGCCGGTCTCATCGTCATCGTCTCATTCATCTCCCCCTTCGCCACCGACCGCCAGACCGCGCGCGATCTGGTCGCCCCAGGCGAGTTCTTTGAGATTTACGTCGAAACCCCGCTTGCCGTCGCCGAACAACGTGACCGCAAGGGCCTGTACGCCAAGGCACGGCGCGGCGACCTCAAGAATTTCACGGGGATCGACTCCCCCTATGAGCCGCCGGAACACCCAGAAATCAGGATCGACACGACAACGCTGGATGCCGAGGCGGCCGCGACGCTGATCATGCAGAGCCTGGAACAGGCGGGGGTGATTGGGGCGGTGTGAGGGCGGCTTGGACCTCTTTTCACGCGGCGCAACCCACCTCTCCCTGACCCTCTCCGCCCTAAAGGGCAGAGAGGGAATTTTTTTGTTGCTCCCTCTCTGCCCCCGCGGGGCGGAGAGGGTTGGGGTGAGGTGGGGTTTTTCACTCTAAGATTGACGGATGTCGCTTGATACTTTGCGATCCAATCTGTCAAATATGATGCAGGTTCCGATTTATGCGGCACCGCCATCCTTATTCCCGAGCTGCCTTATGAAAAGCATCTTGTTTGTGGCCAGTATGCTGATCCTTGGCGGTCGCCCCGCAGCAGCGGAAGAGGGTCCGCCGGATTTGTCACGTTGCCACCCCGACGCAGCGTGGGTCGTTCCCGCGGCTGATCACTCACCGAAACTGCAGCCAGCGCCGCTTCCGGCACCCGTGGCGCAACGCCTTGCTGACATCGGGAGCTATTATAATGCGCCCTATGGCCCCGGAACCCTCCATGGTGATCCGTGCGAGGCGCTATACGGCTCAATATACCGTTTCCCGATCCAGGAAGGGCGGCAGTTATTCGGGATTCGTTTGATCAACATAAGCCAATGGGGCGAATACCAATATTTCGTATTCGACCCGCGCTCAGGTTCGATATCGCCGTCGAATGTCCGCCTCAACCTCATCGATTGGAATGACCGCGATCCAAGCCGGCGGGACAGCGCGCCCACCGTGTCGTTCGCTGACCTTTACCGGGACGGACACCTGCAAATCGTCATAGCCGAGCATAAGCGCAACGGAAATGCATATAGCTGCCTTATTCGGCATTATTTCGAAATCAGCCGAGATGTCTCGCTGGAGCGCGTCTTCGCGCTGGAAACGGATAGTCTCAAGGGCGATTACGGGCCTCGCGAGTTTGTACCGTTCTATAAGCGCCATCTAACAATCCTGAACGGCTATCAACTTCGGATCGATACGTCGCTCGGCCCGCTCGACGAACCCGGCCCGGAAAGACCTCAAGGCTACGCAATCTTGGCAAGCTTCGGACCCGGCGTCCCATTCCATGTGATCTCGCGTCATCCGATACACGCCGATGATGACTGGGCGCTGGTCGAAACCAGCCGCAGGACCATGACCGCAGATGGGGACGATGACCGTTTCCTGCGCGAAGGTTGCCCGGATTGTTAGTGCGCCAAACAGGAACGCCCCGCTAATGCATCATCCGAACCGTCCAATATATTGACGTATCGATCCCCTCCCCCTAGGATCCCGCCAGACAGAGAGACATAAGACCGAGGGCAGATTCGATGAGTGCGTCCGACATAGCAGTGCGCGGTTCGGGGTCGCGGATTGGCTGGCGGGAGCTGTGGCTGAAGGAGGATTGGTGGGCGATCTGGCTTGGTCTGGGGATCGTGCTGATCGGCTGGATCTTGTTCGCGCACGGCAGCGATAGCCTGAAATGGCTGGCGGTCACGCCAGGCAAATGGACCAGCCTCGACCAGCTGGGTCAGCATTTCGCAGCGAATTTCCCGCGCTATCTCGCGCAAGGCGCGGTGTGGCTGGTTTTGTTCGGGGTCGCGCTCAGCGTGCTGGGCACGCGGTTATCGGCGTTCGTGCCGTCTTTTATCTTCCTCTATGTCGTGTCGGTGGCGATCTTCGCGGTCGGCCAGTGGGCGGAGGCCAATTACTATAATCTCGAACCGCCGCTGGTCGCATTGCTGCTGGGGCTTGTGATCTCCAATCTCATCGGGCTGCCGCGCTGGATGGATGCTGGGTTCAGGGTCGAGTTTTATGTGAAGCTCGGCATTGTGCTGCTCGGTGCAACCTTACCGTTTTCGCTGATTGTCTGGGCCGGGCCGGTGGCGATACTGCAGGCATCGATCGTGTCGATCGTTACGTTTCTGGTGATTTTCTGGGTGGCACGGTATCTCGGCCTCGATCGGCGGCTGGCGGCGACGCTGGGGGCGGGCGGTGCCGTGTGCGGCGTCTCGGCATCGATCGCGATTGCCGGCGCGGTCGGCGCCAAGAAGGAGCATGCGCCGATCGCCATCGCCATTGTGATCCTCTGGGCAATCGTGATGATCTTCGCGTTACCGCTGGCCGCGCGGCTACTGCACTTGCCGACAGGCGTCGCTGGCGCCTGGATCGGTACATCCGAATTTGCCGATGCCGCCGGCTTCGCAGCTGCTCAGACTTATGGATCCTATGCCGGCACAGTGCCCGGGATTGAGGGCACGGCGGATCAGGCGGTCTGGGCGTTCACGCTGATGAAAGTGGTTGGGCGCGATGTCTGGATCGGTGTCTGGGCGCTGGTGCTGGCGATCATTGCGACCACGCGTTGGGAGCCGGCCGAATTCGGGCGCAAACCCGACGCCGCCGAGATCTGGTGGCGCTTTCCCAAATTCGTGCTGGGCTTCGTCGCGGCGTCGCTGATCGTCAGTTGGATTGCGCGCGATTTCAGCCTCGCCGATTACAATAAGCTGATTGCACCCACTCTGGTCGGGCCGATCAAGGACCTTAGGAGCTGGGCCTTCATTTTCTGCTTTTTCAGCATCGGGCTCACGACACGGTTCCGCGGGCTCGCGCAATTCGGGCCGCGGCCGTTCGCGGCATTCAGTGCTGGTGTCGTCGTGAATGTCGCGCTCGGCTTCGTGCTGTCGGTGATCCTGTTCGCCGGCCATTGGTCGAGCCTCGCCCGATGAAGCCGGCGGAGACGGGTCGCTGCGGTTTCTGTAGACACTTCCGCAACGACCCCGTCTTTCTGGAAGCCGCCATCCCCGGCCTCACCAGCTTCAGCTCCGGCACGGCGTCGGTCATGGCAGACGACGGTCTTTGCCTGCGGCATGACCGGTATCTTAGCGCCAGGGCGTGCTGTGCGGATTTCGAGGCCGCCAGGGACTAAGCAGCAGCCGGCAAATCGGCAACCTGGCTGAGCGCTGCTGCAATCGATTTCTCGCGCTGCTCAGGCCCCATGGCGATGCCTTCTGCCACAATCACCTCGGGATTGAACACGCCCAGGAAGCCAAAGACGGCACGGAGATAGGTCTCACCATGCTCGTAAGGGGCAGCCGGCGCACCCGGGCCGTAAAACCCGCCGCGCGCGATCGCCAGAATGACGCGCTTGTCTCCCACCAGCCCCTCAGGCCCCTTCTCCGTATAGCGGAAGGTCTTGCCGGCGATCGCGATCCGGTCGATCCAGGCCTTAAGCTGACTGGGAACGCTGAAATTATAGAGGCCAACACCGATCACCACGATATCCGCAGCGAGGAATTCCTCTAGAACCGCCGTGCCGAGAGCGAGATCAGCTTGCAGTTCGGGGGCGTGCGACGCTTCTCCGCTGAAGCCTGCGGAAAGATAAGCGCCGGACAAATGAGGAATCGGCTCTGCCGCGAGATCGCGATAGGTGACGCTTAGGCCGGGATGGAGTTTTTCTAGCTGAGCGACGGTCGCAGCAGAGAGCGTGCGGCTCACCGAATTGCCGCCCAGCACGCTGGAATCGAGATGGAGTAGCTTCATGGACGAACCTCATTAGAAGGTATATATCTGTAACTGAGGAAACATAGATGACCTTTACAGACGCGCAAGGAGGCACATTCTTGTTACACGGGAACATCGATGTAACCGTCCAGGCGGAGATCCAAGACGGATCGCCGGTGCCAGGCAATTGCGCTGCCGTCAGTGATGTCTTGTCGCGGATCGGCGATAAATGGAGCGTGCTTATCGTCATGACCCTCGGCAACGGTCCGCGCCGGTTCAATGAGATCAAGCGCACGGTTGGCGGGATCTCGCAGCGGATGCTGACGCTGACGCTGCGCGGTCTGGAGCGCGACGGGCTCGTGACGCGGACGATGTTCCCGACGATCCCGCCCAGGGTCGATTACGAACTCACGGATCTGGGGCGTTCGTTACGCGCGCCAGTCGAGGCACTTGGCATGTGGGCGCATCAGAATCTGCCGACGATCAAGGCGGCAAGACAGGCGTTCGACCACCGCGAGGCGAACGACAACGCCGCAAGCGCTTAGCGGGACGGATCTCGCTGATGGATAACCGCGAACTTGTCTTGGTAGACGCGCTGCCAACCCGGCATATGATCCAGTGCAGTAACAGCCGGACTATCCGGGGCCAGCATCGTCCAGGCGATGTGATAGGTCGATAGTACCGTGTCGAGCGCGGGTTGCTTGCCGGCATGGGCATCAAGATAGAGCTGCAAGAATGTATCGCCGTACATTTCCATGCGTCCATCGATGAAGCTTGGGACGCCCTCAAACAGCAGATAGCCGCCAAACCCTTCATCATTGAACACCGGGCCGGTCAGGTGACGGTCCCGCGCGGCGTTCAATGCCGCGGCCGGCGTTGTCGGACTATCCATACGGTTGAGCGGCCGCGAAACAGACAGGGCGGCGATGGCTCCCGCCAGCCCGAGACTCACCAAGCGCGTCGTCCAACCGGATGGCAGGGCGAGACCGGCCAGCCAGCGTGCGAGCCAAGACGGTTTATCGGCCACGACCAAGCGGCGAAGCTGCGGCCCGAGCGATCCCGCCAGCGCCAACGGCACCACCAACCCTAAGAGATCGGCATGCCGCACATGGCGGATCGCCATATGCACAATCCCCAGCATCACCAGGGCGCGCAGGATCGGGAGCTTAACGCCCGACGCAAAGCCCGCAAAAAGAGCCAGCAAGATCCAGAATTCGACGAGCTGCGGCTGGCTGAAGTTGGGCGGCTGCCACTCGATGAAGACCGACTGCATCACCGTCAAATTCATGATTCGGAAGGGCGTCAATAGCGAGTCGACCCCATTAGGGCTCACGATCGAGGCCAAGACCGCGCCGACCAGGAATAGACCCCAGCGCCGTGCCAAAAGAAGCCGTTCGGCGGCAGGCGAGAGCAGCACGACCTCACCAGCCAGAAATCCGGCAAGCGCCAGCCCGAACATAAAACTACCATGCAGATTGGCCCATAAGGCCAGTACCGGCAGCAGAAACCAGGAAGGCGCGCGCCGCTGGTCCGCCGCCGCAAACAGGCCGCCGCACCAGATTACGAGTAACGGCAACGCCAACACATGCGCCCGCGCCAAAAGATGCGGCAGGACCAGCATCGCGCCGGTGATGGCCACGATAAGGCCCGTGATCGGTTCGAAATAGTCGAGGATCCGGCGCGTGAACAATGCCACCGCCCAGGCAAAACACAGCGCGGTCAATGTGGCGACACCACTCCACCCTGCCCCGTCATAGGTTAGAGCGAGCACTATTTCCGCCAGCCATTCATGCGGCACCCAGACCGCACCAGGCATCGAATGAGAAAACACGTCATGCACGGGCAGCGCCCAGTGCGCCAGAATCCAGCGACCTGTGGCGATATGGAGATATGTATCCGGATCGTTGAGAAGGTCGCGACGCGACGCCAGTACGCGCAAAAGCGATCCCAACCCAACCATGATCGACAGCGACGGGATGAGCCAATGGCGCGCGCGTTGTGGCGCTATCGACATGAGGTAGTCATCAGAATGTTCCTGTCGGTCGGATCAATGCCGATCGGTCCGGTCGTTTTACCGGAGCGCAGCGTGCCGCAAATCGTGGCATGATCGACACGGTAGAGCACAACAGAATCGGTACTGGGCACCGTCCCATAGTCAGCAGGCGTACTATGATTCTGATCGGCGTTGCGGATGCTATCATCCGCGAAACGGATCGACTCGCCCGAGGTCGTGACCAATGCCGGTCCGGGCAGATCACTAAACCGATTATGGACCATCTGAATCTTTTGAAAGATAGGCGTCGGGATGATCTGATTATCCGCAGTTTCGGCGATCAGCGACACAGCCCCAAGATCGGCAGATTGAGCGCCGGAATGGCTGATGTCATTGCCGGAAATCAAGAGGTTTGTTGCGCCCGGCCACGCGAGATATCCGGACGGCCCGAGTATCGCGGTCATTGAATTATTATCGAACACATTATCAGCAATCTCGGCGTAGGGCGTGCTGACCAGGACGCCATGGCCGCGATTATCATGATAGCGATTATGACGAATTATCGTCCGAGCGCTCGGTTGCTGGGTGATGTCGTAAATCAGGCTCGACCGCGTCAGGCCGCTGATCGGATGGTCGAGCGTCACGGTCAGCGTTGCGCAAGGGGCGCCGCTCACCGCTGTGGCGCGTGCACTGCCGAGATAGCGGAAATTCCGATCGAACAGTGCCAATATATCGCCGCGGATCGGCGCATCCATCGGATCCGGATCGCACGGGCCGGCGACGCTCAGCCAATCAGCACCGAAACCGGCCACCGGCAGGATTTGCGGATTGATATTGATGCCGTCATCGCCCTGATCGGCGAACTCGCCATCTTCAATGATGAGATCGGCTTGCAACGCGATATTGACCGCATCGGACGCGGTCGAGATCAACCGTCCCGGTCCGCGCTTCACCGAGGAACTATGCAGACGCACGCCGCGATACCCGCCATTGTAATTGACCGCGAACCCCATACCAGGGCCGGTCTGGATCGTCACATTCTCGAAATCGATGTCGTTCGACCAGTTCACTAGAATCGCAAAGCCATTATAGGTGTAATGCCGCACGAGGACCCGCTCACCCTCGGCAAAGCCATCGAAATTGGCGCAGCCCAAAAAGAAGCTGCAAGACGGGTCGGTCGGACTATTTTCAAAGTGGCATGGCTTACAGGAAAAAGTATGGGCTCCTGCATGAGTCCGACCCAGATAACGCGGTTGCGGCGGATCATGAAAGATGAAGTAGGATTCGTGCTCATTATCCGCTGTCGAGGCGAAATGGCCGGGTTGATCTTTTGTGCTGGACGACCACGGGTCGACCGCCGCGATCTGCACCGCGCCGCCCAAAAACCTGTCTTTGATCGGATAAGACGGATCGATCACCAGCCCTTTATGACCTGGATTGGTCGGATCGGCGACGATATGACCGAGCGACGCGATCGGCAGATCCGGCCAATCGATCGTGACATTGCGCAGTCGCAGCCTTTCAGCCTCCAAAATCCAGATGCCGATGACCGGCGCGGTGAATTCCAGCGTGGACCCGCTGAAATCAATATCGAGATCGCTGACACTGTTGGGCCGGACCACCTCGCCAGATGGATAGGTACCGATCGTCCAATGCGGCGCGCAATTATCCGGCTGGAGCGCCGTGCAGCTGGTCGGTAGCTGACACGCGGCCGAGGCGAGATCGGTACAGAGCTTCGGCCCCTTAAAGCGATAGGTGGCTTTGGGGATCACGACACGATGCGCATGCGCCGCCACCGCCTCGGCGACGATCGCCGGGAAATAGGTGTCGGCGGTCTCGCCGGCCTGGATTAGACGGCTATAGGTGCCGGTACCCTGGGGGCCTTTGACCAAGACACGCACGGTCTTGCCGTTTGGTGCTACGAAACTCTCGCGGGTATCCGTGGCGGGATCGAATGGGAGATCGGCTGCGGTCGGGATGCGTTCGGCGTAGATAGGGGTGTTGATGGTTTGAGCGTGAGGAGAGTCAGTTAGCAGGGCGAGCAGCGAGAGCGCGAGAGCGGCCAATCGTTTTCTTGAGCGCTGGTTTACAAATCGGCCCATCGTGCCTAGGGCTTGGGAACGCATCACGGCAGAATAATCACCTTGTTCATATGCGCTCCGCGCTTAGACGCTGCGTTTCAGGATGGCCTCACTTATGAGGCGCTGTAGTCTTCGACATCGGAGCAAAGGCAATCAGCTGCTTACCGGACGGCACAACCAAAATACCCTGACCCGCACCAAGATCTGTTACACTGTTGAATTGAGACTCACCCGGCCCACTACCGGCAGCGATTTTCTGCAAAATCGTCCCCGCTTTCGCGTCAAGGGCATAGAGCGTGCCCTGAGTCGATAGAGCATAAACTGCGCTATTCACCACGATTGGCGGTGCTGCGAATGATATGTTAGGAATGCTGCTGGTCCATAGAATGTTCCCATTGTTTGCTTGGCTAGCCTGAATGCCTAAAGAATTTTCCTGATACGCCAAACCGTTTCCGAATGCAGGGATGCCCGCATTGAAAGTTCTAACGATGGCCCCCGTTTTCGCATTAAAAACTGTGCCGACACCGTCTTGTATTTGCGGCAAGAACACGAGATTACCAACGGGTATTGCTAGAGGAGCCGTGTCATAACCGCTATAACAGTTCGATCCAGCATTCTTATCCCAATCCAACCTCCCAAACGACGTAGATAGTGCCTCCACACCGCAGCTGCTGACGGCAAAAAAAATCGTTCCGGGGCCGACCGACACGGAGGTTTGGGCCGAGGTACCAGAAATCCAAAGTACCTGACCCGTTTGCCCGTCAATCTGATAAATGTTACCGCTTTGTCCCGTAATATAGACAAATCCGGCGCTCGCTACGGGCGGATACATAAAGCCATAGTCCGGTGAAATTTGTTCCGCCCATAATATATTACCACTTGAGACCTGAAATGCCCCCAAAATTCCGGCGCCGCTCAGCTCGAACACCACACCATTATCATAAGCGGCATAAGACAGGCTACCGTTGGTCTTATAGGTTTTCTTCCAAAGTATATGGCCCGTTTTCGCCGACGCAACCTCGAGAATATCGTCGCCCGCAGGGTCAAGGTAATTTACGATGACAGTATTTTCCGCAACAATCGGATAGGTAATCGGCGCACTTAAATTTAACGTCCATAACCGCTTCAATGGTGGCGCAAAAGCAGTCGTCGTCGAAAGCCCGCCGGTATGCGCGGCGTTTATTTGAAAGCTGGTCGATTCCTGAGCGTAGGTGACACTCATCAAAGCCATGAATCCTACACCACAGACGCATATCTTGAATAATTTGTTTACTTTTCTCAACATTGAACTCTCAATTATTCCAACTTTATGCTCGATGTTTAGGTTATGGGGATTTGTTTTTGCTAGTTGTCATCGACGTTGTGGCTTCAGGCGTCAAAGCGGTCAAAAAATTGCCAGACGGCGCAACAAGAATATTATTGTTGAAACCCAATCCGGAATAAATCCCGGCACCGTCTGGGGATGTGCCGAGAAGCGTAAGCGCCTGAAGCGATTTGCCCGTGCTGGCATCCAGCGCATAGAGCATCCCGTTATCAGAAACGGCATAGACGGTACTGTTCACGACAATCGGCGGAGCCGATACACTATCGTTAGTCGGTTGAAAATTCCAGATCACGTGGCGAGATAGCAACTCATTTGCCGATATATTTCCACCATACTGCGCTGCGATCATAATATTGTCGTAAAACGCAGGAACACCAGGGGAAACATATTTATCTTTAATCGCCCCTGTACGGCTATCAACAATAACTCCCTGCGGCCCATAATTTGTTGCGAAAATTAGGTTCTTATAGAGGGCAGTGGGTATTGTATTTGATCCGCCAGAACAACTTGGATTTAAGTGCCAGTTACTTTGGCTTGTGGCCACATTTATAGAATATATATCACAGGAACCGACCAAGTAGATATTTTTTTCATCCAAAGCAAAACTTGGCACTGAATTTATTGACTGAGCCCAGACGATCTCTCCTGTCGCCTCAGAAATCTTGTATACTATGCTACTCGAATTATTTGTGACAACGTAAATATATCCATTCGACGCGATGAGAGGAGTTTCAATGCTTGCTGCATTGGGAACATCTAAGATCCATTTACGGGCGCCCGTCTCAGGATAAAATGCTTGAAGAATTCCCTCATCATTAAGCTCGAACACAATATTATTATCGGTGGCCGCAAACACTGTGTTACTATCAGCTGCGATATATTTCTGCCAAATTGTATGACCGGTCGAGGGTGATAGTGCGACCATGCGCACCCCATTGAATCCTGGCGTTCTGACATTAACAATAATCTCGTCACCGGCAAACACGGGATAGGAGACTGCGCCTTTCAAATTGACCGACCAGAGCGAACGAAGCGGTGGCGCAAAGGGTTGTGATGTTATCACCGCGCCGGAATGAGCTGGATCAATCTGAAAGGTCGTAGAGGTTTGGGCATCGGCTTTGGCGGAAGGCCACCCTGCAAGATAGGCAATACAGGCCCAAAGCGCGATCCGCGCCGCCATCGTAGACCTTTTCATCATAGTTGCTGACCTGATCCCTCGGATCTTACAGCCGATCGGTCAACGCTCGAACCGTTTGATATCGGCTGGTAAGCAGTTACACGACTACCTGACGGCACGACGAGCAGGCCTTGGCCCGCCCCCAGCCCTGCTGTCAGGGTCTCCCCACCAGAATTCGTTCCAACGCCAGGATTAAGTGTCTGCTGCAATTTTCCAGTTTCCGCATCGAGGCCATAGAGGAAGCCACGCGACGTGAGCCCATAGAGCGTATTATTGATGGTGACGGGGGGCGCCGAAAGCGCAGCGTCAGGAAGGGTAAAATGCCAAACGACATTCCCCGACGAAATTCGGCTTGCCACAATCATCGAGCCGATTGCCTGAAACGCAACACCGTTCAAGAAAGCTGGCATGGGACTGTTGAAGCTGCCTTGGACCGACCCTGTCGCAGCGTCGATCATCAGACCGCCACCATCTCGCTGCGCCATATCGAACACATGCCCCTGATAAAGGGCAGTCGACGCGTTAAATCCTCCCTCACAATTCTCATGATCGGCCCAGAGTGCGTCCCCCGTGACGATCGAGAATGCGTAAATATCACAGGCAGTATTTACAAAAACTTGCGTTGTGCTCAAAGCTGGAATCGTAGACTCCGAAATTCCATACTTCCATAGAAGCTTACCGCTTTTCTCTTCAAGTGTATAAACCGTACCGCCGTCACCATCACCAGTCAGTGCAACGTAACCACCTCCGGCAACAGGAGGATTTTCAAAATAAAATTGGTCTACAATTTTATGTGCCCATATCTTTTTTCCGGTAATGGCGTCATATGCCGACAGGTAACCCGAAGACGTAACTTCGAAAATCAGCCCATTATCGTAGACTGCAGCGCCATAACTCTCATTTTGTTTGCTGCTTTTTTGCCAAATAATCTTACCAGTCTTCGCAGAAAGCGCAACTAAGCGAACTGCATTGTTATTCCGATATGCAGCATTCACGTAAACCATGCCGTTGGCAATCAACGGGTATGAGATCGGCCCGTCAAGGTCCACCGACCAGATCGGCGCGATCCGCCCTTCAAACCCAGGCATCTCTATTGCGCCGGTATGCCCCGCATCGATCTGGAAATTCGAAGCGGTCTGCGCTGCCGCTATCGGCGAGACCGCAAGCCATAGCATCCCAGCCGACACGATACTCCGCACGAGTCCAAAGTTCGCTATCATCGCCCCAGCCTAACTTGCATCTCGAAAAGTGGTAGCTGAGAGAGACTTCAAACTCAAGATCCTCCACAAGGTTGCTTCACGTGATAAACGAAATAATACGCATCGGATGAGTAATAAGCGTTACCCCACCCCCTCAGAACCGCGTCCGATCAGCCCATGCTTCCTCAGATAATTCCGCAGCTGATGATAGGTCATGCCGAGGTAATCCGCCGTCTTCTTTTGGTGAAACTCGTTCGTCTGGAGCGCCTGACGCAGCAGCGTCTGCTCCAGCGCGACCAGATGATCGACAAGGTTATACGGCCCCGGCGGGAGATCACTCGAGGGCGGTGACGGTGGTGGCGAAGAGGGCGTCGGCTCCGGCAGCTTGGCGGTGAGGCGCGTGGTGACCGGTCGCCATGGCGAGGCGAACGGGTCGAAGATGATGTGATCGATCGGCCGCTCGGGATCTTTCGCGCGATAGACCGCACGCTCCACAACATTTTTCAGCTCGCGGACATTGCCGGGCCAGGGATAGGCGCGGAGCTCTGCCATCGCTTCCGGTGCGAAGCCGGCAAAGACCGAGCGTTTCAGCTCCTTGGTCATCTCGAGCGCCATGTGGTCTGCCAGCAGTTCGATATCGTCCGGCCGTTCACGCAGTGGCGGCAAAGTCACGACGTCGAAGGCGAGCCGGTCCAGAAGATCCGCTCGGAACCGCCCTTCGGCTGCCATGCCGGGCAGATCAACATTGGTCGCCGCAATGAGGCGTACGTCGGATTTTACCGTGTCGCTGCCGCCGACCCGCTCGAACGTGCCATATTCCACGACACGCAGGATCGTTTCCTGTACGGTCATCGGCGCGTTGGCGATTTCGTCGAGGAACAATGTACCGCGATGCGCCAACTCGAACCGGCCGAGACGGCGCCGCTGTGCCCCGGTAAAGGAGCCGGCCTCGTGGCCGAACAGCTCGGCCTCCATTAGGCTTTCGCTCAGGCCCGCGCAATTCAGCTTGAGAAAGGGCTGATTCCAGCGGCGTGAGAGATAATGCAGCCGCGCGGCGATCAATTCCTTGCCGGTGCCGCGCTCGCCGATGATCAGGACCGGTTTGGCCAATGGCGCCAACAGCGAGACCGCGTCCAACATCGCCAGGAAGGCCGGGCTCCGCCCCAGCGGGCTGGGCAAGTCAGGCAGGTCCATCGGCATTTTGTAAAACGATTCCGATCATTGGTGGGAAATGTCACTTAATCGCAAAAGACGCTACACAGCGGCCGCGCAATCTGCAAGGCAAATGGCACTCCATATAAATATCAATGACTTACACGGTTGGCACGGCATATGAAGTAGACATACCCAGGACAGGCGGACGAGCAGAGCACCGCCGCATTCAGGAGTTCATGAGATGGGTGTGTTTTCCCGGTTCAGCGACATCGTCAACTCGAACATTAACGCCATTCTCGACCGGGCGCAGGATCCTGAGAAGATCATTCGCCTGATCATTCAGGAGATGGAAGATACGCTGGTCGAGGTTCGCTCCTCCGCGGTCAAGACGATCGCCGAGAAGAAGGAGCTCGAGCGTAAGGTCGCAACGCTGATCCGCGACCGCGACGAGTGGCAAGCGAAGGCCGAGCTGGCGCTGACCAAGGATCGCGAGGATCTCGCAAAGGGCGCGCTCCAGATCAAGACGCGGCTGCAACAGGAACTCGCGGTGCTGGAAAAGCAATTGCAGCATATCGAGGAAGGGCTTGCCAAGCAGAGCGATGACGTGGTCACGCTGCAGCAAAAGCTGGCGGACGCCAAGAGCCGGGAGGCCACGATGGTCGCGCGGCACAAGACGGCGACCAATCGCCTCAAGATCCGCACGCAGCTCTATGACGAGCGGGTGACCGACGCGTTCGCCCGGTTCGATCAGGTCGAGCGGGCGTTGGATCAGCTGGAAGGCCGGGTCGAGGTTTATGATCTATCGAAGCCGCGCGGCGTCGCCGATGAAATCGCCGAACTTGAGGCCGATCATCAGGTCGAATCCGAACTGGCTTCGCTAAAGGCCAAGCTCGCGCAGAAGACCGAGAGCGCGAACTAACCTACGTACGTTACGGGGAGCCTTATCATGGCCGATTTATGGGTCGTCGTTCTTTGCTTCGTGGTCATCGTCATGCCGGTCTGGCTGGCGCTGCATTATGGCTCGCGCTATCGCCAAGCCAAGATGCTGACCGGCGAAAGCGAGCGCACCTTGGCCGAACTGGCGGAGCTTGCGGATCGCATGCAGGCCCGAATCGAAAATCTGGAGCGGCTGCTGGATGTGGCCGCTCCTGAATGGAGGAAAAGATCGTGAGTGCCGGTCAATTTCACTGGTCGCAGAACCCGCTCGGGCTCTACCGCGACACTCAGCGGGGCAAGGTAGCCGGCGTTTGCGCCGGGCTTGGCCTCTATCTCGACATCAGACCGAAATTCATCCGGCTGGCGGCGATCCTGGGCTGCGTGTTCGGGTTCTTCATCCCGATTCTCGCCGTCTATATCCTGCTGGCGATCCTGCTGCGGCCGATGCCCAATCCGCTGTTCCAGACACCGAGCGAAGAGCAATTCTGGCGCACCGTATCTGCCTCGCCGAACCGGATGACCACCGACCTCAAGTCGCGCTTCCGGTCTTTGGATCGGCGCTTGTCGGACATTGAGACCAAGGTCACGTCCGATGAATTCGATCTGCGACAGAAATTTCGCGATCTTAGAGCCTGAACGGCGCCCACTGAGCGCGAAAACAGGAGTATGCGATCATGATTCGCCGCTTTGTCGCCGTGTTTCTGGGTGCTGCGTTGCTCATGCTGCCGCTTACCTGGAACTCAGTCGCAGCCGACGCCTCGCCGGCCGCCCCGCCGCTGTCCTGCCGCATTACGCTGGAAAGCGCGCCGGATACGACGGATGCGTCTGGAAGTACAATGGCGAATTGGGTGGTAACCTGCCGCCATGTGGCGGCGCGGTAACGAATATTCTTCCCTCCCCCTTGTGGGGAGGATGGCGCGCCAGCGACGGGTGGGGGTCGTTCAGCAGGCTGGGTTTAGGCGCCGAACGGGTTCTGAAGAAAAGTTGCAGGCGGCACCGACCCCACCCGTCGCTTTCGCGCCACCCTCCCAATAAAGGGGAGGGAAAGAGGAGACTTATCTCTGGTCATGCGACCATCCTCCGTTCTTCTCTTGAGCGCAGCAACGGCGCCCGCACTGCCTGCTTCACCCAGTCCGGCGTGCGATCACCGCCCGCCACGGCATCGGCCAGCGCATCATCGAATCCGTTGCGGAAATGCACCGAGAGCGTGTCGCCATCACCATCCGGTACGTTTGTCTCGGCGATTTGAAGGCTGCGAAACGGCCGCGCCGTCTTCGAGATACCCCGCTGATAGGCGCCACGGCCCCGCAAATACGCCAATGCGAACAAGGTCCAGATACCCTGGTCTACAAACCGGGAATGGGTTTCCGGTATCGTTTGCGGATCGAGAATATCGGGTCCGACCTGGGGTGCCACACCGCAATCTTCGTCATCTTCGACCGCATCAACGGCAGTCTCCCAATCCTCGAAACTCCACGCAGAGGTGTTGGCCGCGGAAAAATTAAAGCCGCGTTGTAGGATGACGAGGAACGCCGCTATGTCATGCGTTGGCCGGACAACACCGCCGCTATGGCTCAATCGTTCGATCGCGGTTTCCATGGAGGCCTCGCTGAGAAAGTCATCAAGCAAGTCTCATGTGGGGAGACTGGGGTTGGATTGCTACCGACGGCCATCGTCACAAGACCGCATCACCCGGCACCAGACGATAGCCAACGCCCGTTTCGGTGCGGATCAGCCCGGTGTCGCCCAGTTTCTGGCGTAGCGCCCGGATATAGACGCGGAGTGACTGGACATCATCCGCCTTATCCTCACCCCACACGCGGCGCAGAATATAATCATGGGTCAGGATCCGGCCGGCATGTTCCGCGAGCAGGCCCAGTAAATCATATTCGGTGGGCGTCAGCCGCACCTCCTGCCCGTTCAGCGTCACCTGACGCAGCACCAGATTAATCGTGACATCGCCACAGACCAAGAGCGGTTCTGCACCCTGCTCCTGATAGCGGTGCCGCAAGGCGACGCGAATGCGCATGACCAGTTCGGCCATCCCGAATGGCTTGGTCACATAATCGTCGGCGCCTAATTCGAGCGCCTTCACCTTGCCGGCTTCGTCGCTCCGCACCGACAAGACGATGATCGGGATCTTCGAGTTCTTGCGAATGGTCTCAAGCACGGCAAAGCCGCTACTGTCCGGCAGCCCGAGATCGAGGATCACCAGATCAAAGCTCTCGGTTTCCAGCCGCTTCAGTGCTGCGGCTGCGGTGCCGGCCTCGGCGACATTGAATTTCTGCGCAAGCAGGCTGGTGCGCAGCATGCGCCTTATCTGCGGTTCGTCATCGACGATCAGCAGCGATACGGTATTGGCCTTCATGGCGTTTTATCCCCGGATGCATAGCGCGGCAGCGTCAAGGTGAAGATGGCGCCGGTCCGGTCGCTGCGATTGGCGGCGACGATCGTCCCGCCCATGGCCTGCATGAAGCCCCGACAGATCGGCAGACCGAGCCCCGTTCCCGCACGAACGCGGTCGCCCTCCTGAAGGCGGGTGAATTTATCGAAGATTGCTTCCAGCTTTGCTGGCGGAATACCGGCTCCTTCGTCGCGCACGGCCAGGAACACCCGATCCAGCTCGGTTCCGCCATAGAGCGTGATCGTGCTGCCAGAAGGCGTATATTTCGCGGCGTTATCGATCAGATTGAATAGCACTTGCTCCAGCAGCACGGCATCCGCCATTGGCATCGGCAGGTTAGGCGGCAGATCAACCGCTATATGATGGTCTGTCAGGAGTGGCTTTGCGCGCCGTTTCACCGCATCCACCGTATCAGCAAGATCGATCTGCTCCAGCGTCACGTTGATCGCGCCGGATTCAAGCCGGGTCATATCCAGCAAATTGCCGACAAAGCGGTTGAGCCGCTCCGCCTCATCCTGCGCACCGGTCAGCAGATCCTGACGCGTCGGCTCGTCATAGGCAGCACCATAGGATTTAAGCGCGCTCAGTGCACCGATGATCGTGGCAAGCGGTGTGCGCAAATCGTGGCTGACTGAGGTCAAGAGCGCATTCCTCAGCCGCTCGGTCTCGGCCTGCAGCCGCGCATCATCGATTTCGTCGGCAAGCGTCACACGCTCGATCGCCACGGCCCCCTGGTCGAGCAGCGCATCCAGCAAGCGCCGCTCATCCGGCGCCAGCAGCTCCGGCATATCGCGCTCGATGCCAATGACGCCGACCGGCCCCCGCTCCGTCTGGAGCGGCAGGAACAGTCGCTTACCGCCCGGTAATGTGTCAGCGCCCCGCCCAGCTGGACGGTTATGACTCCAGGTCCATTGCGCCGCGGCAAGATCCGCCGCATCCAGCGTATCCTCCGGCGGATAGCCGGATTTCACCGTCAGCACGCCATGCTCAGGAAGCAGCAGCACGACATCGCATTTCAGCATCGCCGCGATCTGGTAGGTGACCGCCCAGAGCAGATCTTCCAGCGCGCCAATACCCGCGATTTTGCGGCTGAAACTATATAGCTCGCCGGTTGAGCGCGCCCGGTCGGCGACACTCTTGGCCTGGCGTTGCATCTGCGCGGTCAGATTGCTGACGATGAGCGCCACCACCAGAAAGAACACGAGGGCCAGCACATTGGCCGGATCGGCAATCGTGAAGGTATAAAGCGGCGGCAGGAAGAAGAAATTGTAAGCCGCAACGCTCAACAGCGAGGCCATCATCGACGGAAAGAGCCCGGACCTGACTGCACTGAACAGCACCGCAGTCAGATAAACCAGCGACAGATTCGGCAGCGTCACGACCGTGTCGATCATCTTGGAGAGCGCCGTGGCACCGGCCACCATCACCGCGCTTTCGACATAGGCCCGCAGATCGATCGGCTGCCGCTGCCGCTGGGTGCGGACGGACGGGACGCCGGAGCCGGGTTTCTGGTCCTCGCCGGCCATGACATGGACACTGATCGTGCCGGCATCGCGGACCAGATCATGGACGACCGACCCGTTCAGCAGTTCGAACCAGCGCGACCGTTCGGACTTGCCGACGATGATGTGGGTACAATTATTCGATCGCGCATAGGCCAGAACATCATCGGCTATGCGCCGTCCGGGCACGGTTATGGCGTCGCCGCCTAGTCGCTCGGCGAGGCGCAGCGTGTCCGACACGGTATCGCGCTCCGTATCCGATAGCGCATTGTGCCGCGTGCCCTCGACATAAAGCGCGGTCCATTTGGCACGCAGCCGATCAGCAAGCCGCTTGGCATAGCGCACCAATTCCAGTGAGCGCGGATCGGGACCAACGCACACCACAACGCGATCACCAGCAGCCCAAGGCCCTTCGATCGCATGGCGCTGCATATATTGCAGCATCTGCTCGTCAACCCGCGCCGCCGTTGCCCGAAGCGCCAGCTCGCGGAGAGCGGTGAGGTTACCGGGCGAGAAATAATGCTTGAGCGCCCGGTGCGCCTGATCCTTGACATAAACTTTGCCGTCTTTCAGGCGCTGGATCAGCGCTTCCGGCGTGAGATCGATGATTTCGATTTCATCGGCCTGATCCAAAATGCCGTCGGGCACCGTCTCGCGCACCCGGATCCGGGTGATCTGCGCAACGACGTCGTTCAGACTTTCCAGATGCTGAATATTGAGGGTCGAATAAACATCGATCCCGGCCGCCAGGATCTCTTCGACGTCGAGATACCGCTTGGGATGGCGGCTGCCCGGCGCGTTGCTATGGGCCAGTTCATCGACCAGCACCAGGGCCGGGCGGCGGGCTAGCACCGCATCCAGATCCATTTCTTCCAGGACGCGGCCCTTGTATTCGACACGGCGCGGCGGGAGGATTTCCAAACCATCAACCCGCGCCATCGTCTCGATGCGGCCATGGGTCTCGACCACCCCGACAACGACATCGACGCCCTCGGCCTGCTTCGCACGGGCATTACCCAGCATCTCGTAGGTCTTGCCGACCCCGGGCGCCGGTCCCAAAAAAATCTTGAAGCGCCCGCGCCGGGACCGCGCCACTTCCGCCAACAACGCGTCAGGCGACGGCCGTCCCTCGCGGCGTTCCATTTCGCCCGGCGGCACCAAATTCATCGACGATCCCTATACCGGAGCGCGGGTCCGGGCCTAGCACGCCGAGGCTACGGCTTGGTAGGCGCCAATGCGTCCAGTGCCCGATTCAGCGCCAGGACATTGACATGTTTTTCGCCGAGAACGCCATAGGTACGGTCTTCGGTCATTTTCTCGACCTGTGCCTGGACGGTCTCGACCGGCAAGCCACGGGCCGCAGCAACCCTTTCGACCTGGAAGAGAGCGGCCGCCGGCGTGATATCGGGATCGAGCCCGCTAGCGGACGTGGTGACCAGATCCACCGGAATCGGCGCATCCTTTTCGGCCTTCAGCGTCGCAGTATCGCTCTTGACCCGATCGATCAGCGCCTGAGAGGTCGGCCCCAGATTGGATCCGGTTGAGGCGTCGGCCTTATAAGGTACCGAAATCTGCTTGGTCGCGTCATTCGGATCGGTGTCGGTCGTAGCAGACGGCCGACCATGGAAATATTTCGCCTGGGTGAAATTCTGACCGATCAGCTCAGAGCCCACCACGACATTGTTCTGGACGACCAGACTGCCGCTAGCCTGATGCGGGAACAAGAGGGTGGCGAGGCCGGTGATCGCATAGGGATAGGCAATTCCGGTTAGCAGCGTCATAAGCGCCAGCAACACGAGGGCCGGACGGAGTTCTTTCAGCATGATAGGTCCTTTATGCCAGCCCACAGAAGCGCACGAGCACGTCAATCGCCTTGATACCGATGAACGGCACGAGCACGCCGCCGCCGCCATAGATCAAGAGATTGCGCGCCAGCAGATTTGAAGCCGTCTGCGGCCGGTATCGCACACCGCGGAGCGCCAGCGGAATGAGTGCGATGATGATCAGCGCGTTGAAAATAATCGCCGACAGGATAGCGCTGTTCGTCGATCCCAGTTGCATGACGTTGAGGACACCGAGCTGGGGATAGAACGCGATAAACATCGCCGGAATGATCGCAAAATATTTCGCGACATCGTTGGCGATCGAAAACGTCGTGAGTGCGCCGCGGGTCATCAGGAGCTGTTTGCCGATACCGACAATCTCGATCAGCTTGGTCGGGTCACTGTCGAGATCGACCATGTTACCGGCCTCGCGCGCGGCGACGGTACCAGTCTGCATCGCGACGCCAACATCGGCCTGGGCGAGGGCCGGCGCATCATTGGTGCCGTCGCCACACATTGCCACCAGCTTGCCTTTGAGCTGTTCGTCGCGGATCAGCTTCAGCTTCGCTTCGGGCGTCGCTTGGGCCAGGAAATCATCGACCCCGGACTCGGCCGCAATCGCCGCGGCGGTCAGCGGATTGTCGCCGGTGATCATCACCGTTCGGATCCCCATCTGGCGCAACTCGGCGAAACGCTCGCGAATCCCGCCTTTGACGACGTCCTTCAGGTGGATGACGCCCAGCATCCGGCCGTCACGTGCGACGGCCAGCGGTGTACCGCCGGACTTGGCAATAGCCTCGACGGCCACCTGCAACTCACGCGGAAAAGCGAGATTGGGATTGCGCTTGACCTGCCTAACCCAATCGCACACCGCATCGACCGCGCCCTTACGGATTTCGCTGCCATCGATGTCGATGCCGCTCATCCGTGTCTGTGCCGAAAACGCGATGAACTGAGCCTTGAGAGGCGCCATTTCGCGTGCGCGTAGGCCGTATTTTTCCTTGGCGAGCACGACCACCGAGCGGCCTTCCGGTGTCTCGTCGGAGAGGCTAGAGAGCTGAGCGGCATCGGCCAAGTCCCGCTCATCGACACCCGGCAGCGCGATCAGCGCGGTCGCAACACGGTTGCCCAGCGTGATCGTCCCGGTCTTGTCCAACAGCAGCGTATCGACATCGCCGGCCGCTTCGACCGCCCGGCCCGACATGGCGAGCACATTGAATTTGACCAGCCGATCCATGCCGGCAATGCCGATCGCCGAGAGTAGCGCGCCGATCGTGGTCGGGATCAGCGTCACGAAAAGCGCGACAAGGATGACCACCGACACCGAGCCGCCGCCATAGGCAGCAAAGCTCGGGATCGTCACCGTCGCCAGCACGAAGATGATCGTCATGCCGATCAAGAGAATATTCAGCGCGATCTCGTTCGGCGTCTTTTGCCGCGATGCACCTTCAACCAGCGAAATCATGCGATCGAGAAAGGTCGAGCCCGCGCTGGCGGTAATGCGCACCTTGATCCAGTCCGACAGCACCCGCGTGCCGCCGGTCACGGCCGAGCGATCGCCGCCGCTTTCCCGGATCACCGGAGCGGATTCACCCGTGATGGCACTCTCATCGACCGAAGCGATGCCTTCGATCACCTCGCCATCGGATGGGATGATATCGCCCAATTCGACCAGCACCAGATCACCGGCTTTCAGCGATACGCCTGGCACCATCTCAAACACCCGCTCAGAGGCGCTGGAAAGCTGCTTTGCCATAGTTTCGGTGCGGGTCTTGCGCAGAGCATCGGCCTGCGCCTTGCCGCGCCCTTCGGCGACCGCTTCGGCGAAATTGGCGAAGAGCACCGTGAACCAGAGCCAGAGCGCGATCTGGCTTTCAAACAGCAGATCGCCGGTCCCGAACATAATATCGCGGGCGAGTATGACGGTGGTGAGCGCCGCCACAATCTCCACCACGAACATCACCGGATTACGCGCCAGCGTCCGGGGTGACAGCTTGACAAAGCTCTGTCCGATCGCCGGGCCGATGATCGCCCAATCAAAGATGGAGGTGCCACGCCGGTCATGCCGAACGGCGGCAGGCGAGGTCTCAGCAATTTGAGTCATGTTCTGTTGCTCCGGATCAGTACAGGCTGCCGTGCAGCATCGCCAAATGCTCGACGATGGGGCCCAGTGCCAGTGCCGGGAAATAGGTGAGGCCGCCCAGGATCAGGATCACGCCAATCAACAGCCCAACGAACAGGCCATTATCGGTCGGAAAAGTGCCGGATGAGGGCGGAACGATTTTCTTCGCGGCAAGCGATCCCGCGACCGCCAGCATCGGCACGATCATCAAGAACCGGCCGATGAACATCGCCGCCGCCAGCGTCACATTGTAGAACGGGTTGGCGGTGAGCCCGGCAAAGGCGCTGCCATTGTTGCCGGTCGCCGAGGTGTAGGCGTAGAGCAACTCGCTGAACCCGTGCGGCCCGGCATTGGCGAGGGCGGAGAGCCCCGCCGGCAGCACCGCCGCCAACGCCGAAAATCCGAGGATCGCCACAGGAAGGATCAGGATGGCGAGGATGCTCATCTTGACCTCCCGCGCTTCGAGCTTCTTTCCAACATATTCCGGCGTGCGCCCGACCATGAGGCCGGCCACGAACATAGCGATGATCGCGAACAGCAGCATGCCGTAAAGGCCCGAGCCAACACCGCCGAAGATGATCTCGCCCAGCTGAATATTGATCATCGGGATCATGCCGGCGAGCGGCAGAAACGAATCATGCATGGCATTCACGGCGCCACACGACGCGTCGGTCGTGACCGTCGCAAAGAGTGCCGAATTGGCAATCCCGAAGCGGACTTCCTTGCCTTCCATGTTGCCGCCGACTTGCATCGGTCCGGCCGCTTGATCGATGCCAAACGCGGTGAACGCTGGATTGCCGCCAGCCTCGATCGGATAGACGACGAAGACGCCAATCAGGAACAGGATGCCCATGACGCCGAAAATCGCCCAGCCCTGCCGCTCATTGCCGACCATGCGGCCAAAGAAGTTGGTAAGGCCGGCACCGATCGCGAAGATCGACACCATTTCAATGAAATTGGCCAGCGCGGTCGGGTTTTCGAATGGATGGGCCGAATTGGCGTTGAAGAACCCGCCGCCATTCGTACCAAACATCTTGATCGCTTCTTGCGACGCGACCGGGCCGATCGCCAACGTCTGTTTGGCGCCTTCGAGCGTGGTCGCATCGATATAGCCGCTCATGGTCTGCGGGACGCCCTGCCACACTAGGAACAAGGCGTAAAAGATCGCGACCGGCAGCAGCAGATAGAGCGTGCAGCGGGTCATATCGACCCAGAAATTGCCGATCGTCTTGGCCGAGCGCCGCGAAAACCCGCGCACCAGCGCCACGGCCAGCGCCACACCGGTCGCTGCCGACACGAAATTATGCACCGTCAGCCCCAGCATCTGGGACAGATCGCTCATCGTGCTTTCGCCCGCATAGGACTGCCAGTTGGTATTGGTGACGAAGCTGATCGCGGTGTTGAGGGCGAGATCCGGTGACAAGGCCGGCAGGGCTTGCGGGTTCAGCGGCAGGACATCTTGCAGGCGCAGCAGCGCGTAGAGCGATATACCGAGCACCAGATTGAACACCAGCATGGCAACGCCATAGGTGACCCAGCTCTGTTCCTTGCGGTAATCAACACCCGCGAGCCAGTAAAACCCGCGCTCGACCGGCCGCAGGATCGGCGACAAGAACACCGACTCGCCGTCAAACAGCTTGGTCATGTAGTAGCCGAGCGGCCGGGTGAGTGCGATCACGACCGCACAGAACAGCGCGATCTGGACGATCCCATTGAGCGTCATGATTAGAACCGTTCCGGATGGATCAGGGCATAGACCAGATAGGCGGTGATGCCGAGCGACACGAGGCCGCCGAGAATATAATCAAACAGCATGGCGCCCTCAGACTCGCTCACAGGCGAAAAGATAGGCGACCGCAACGCCGAACAGGCCGATCATGGCGGCTACGAAAACACTATCGAGCATAATAGAGGCAACTCCGGACGAGCGACTTAGAGCCGCTGTCGGAGAAATGGACCCTAGCCGCGTTAAAAATCGAGAGCGGCTGGAGGGTCTTAGTATAAAGACAAAATAAAGATCAGACCGTCCGGTTAGCAAATCCAACGACTTGCGCCGCCAGCAACCCCAGTCCGGTTACTGCCTTCTCATTGGTACAGGCGCCGGTCTCGTCGAACAGCGGCTCGGCCGTATTGAGCGTCACGGCAAGCGGCGTCGGCCAGCCGCGGAGTGCGTGGATAATGGTCCGCACCGAGATGAGCGTCGTTCCCCCGCCCTGCCAACCGAACGCAGTCACGATGATGCCGATCGCCCTTCCGTCGAGATAAGGCCGTTCATCGGCCCGCAAGTCTTCGAGCAGATCGATCGCGTTTTTGATCATGCCGGAAATACCCGCATGATAAGCGGGCGTTGCGATCAGGACGCCATCAGCCTGGCGCACCAGCTCGACCAATTCCCGCTGCGCATCAGTGCGCTCGGGATTCTCCGGCGCGTAGATCGGCAAGCCTGCGAGAAACGGCCCGCCAATCAGATGGGTTCGCGCCCCCAGCGCCTCAGCCGCTTTGAGGGCAACAGACAGCACGCGTTCGGTCGAAGAGTTAGGCTTGGTGGTGCCGCCAATTCCGACGATGAAAGGGCGCTGACCCGAGCGTGATACGGCGTCGTTCTCGGTCATTCAGTGCATTCCATCCGCTTTGCCCCTGGGGACTTCTCTAAAAAAACGACGGGCGGAGTCTGCGACTCCGCCCGCCATCGTGTCTATCGACGAAAACCAACCCGTTACTTAAGACCGGCCTGAATTTCCCAGAGCTGTGCCAGCGCCTGCGTACCGTCTGCGCCCGACACGCCGTTCAGCGCATCCTTCGCCTTCGGCTTCTGGCCGAGATCGATGAGCGCAATGCCGAGATGGAGCTTAGCCAGATTGGCGTCGCTCGGGCTTTTGAAACTGCCCTTCGCAATGGCTTTCTGATAGGCCGCAACAGCCTGATCATATTGCCCATAGCTGAGATAGGCATCGCCTAGCTTGAGGTTACCGCTTGGAATATTATCCGCGCTGCGTGCTTCTTCGGCGAGCGTCTTTTGATCGGTTACAGAGCTGCTGTCTGCCAGCGCCTTCAGCCGCTGCTGACGGCCCGCCTCGGGCCCCTGCCCTAGAATGCCGGCCGCATAACCCTTATCCATGAAATTCTTGGCTTCGCCCGGCAGCCCGATATCAAGCGCACCCTTTGCCGCCTCGACAAAGCCATCCGCATCCTTCATGACACCAGCCGCAACTCGCAGCCGCGCCAGATCAAGATCCAGCTTATCGGAATAGCCGGGCGTCTTGTGAACGGACAGTAGCGCGTCACTCCAATAATCCTTGTTCGGATAATATTGCAGCAGCGTGAAGAGTGCTTCCTGATAGCCTGCGCTGGTCGTGCTCATTTTATACTCAGAGCTCATCCAGATCTTCAGAAGTTCTTCGGTCGGCTTGCCCCCGGCCTTTGCCTGCGCCATCACACTAGCGCGAGCCATTTTAGCCGCATTCGCGAAGTCGTTATTAATGTAATAGCCCTGTATCGTGAGAATATGCGGCTTCTCGTCGGTGCCGCCTTCTTTGTAATACTTCGTCGTGTATTCGTTAAGCGTGGACATATCTTTGATCTGATACGCCATATCGATAATATTTAGGTCGTATTTCAGGACGTCCGCCGCTGACAGCTGACCGCTCGAAATCATGCCTTCGACCGATTTGATCGCGTTAGGGTAATCCTGCATATTGACGTAGATTGCGGCTCCAAGGGCCGCAATCAAATAATTTTCATAAGCAGTTCTTTCCTTTACGCCTTCTGCAACCTGCAACTGGCCCAGGGCTTCCTTGAATTTTTTCGCGCCGAGAAGCTCCTTGGCAGCTTGCAATGGCTTGCCGACTTCTGGCCGGATCGACGGGCCCTTTTCCTTATCGGCGGCCATGGCAGGGTGCATCGGCGCGACCACGGCTATGCTGCCGAAAGCGAGCACAGCGCTGAAGGTTGCAGCGGAAAGAATACGGCTACAAATCATATCAAACTCATCAAAGCTGAAAGGGAAGCGGGAGACAAACGGGACCGGCACGATGCCGGTCCCGTCCATCAATCCATATATTGCTCGTTACCAACAAAGCCGATCTTGACCAGACCATGACTCTGCGCTTCGGCAAGCACCTCCGCAACAAAGCCATATTTGGCCAGCTTATCGGGATGGAGATGCAATTCTGGCTGCGGATCCTTTTGAGCCGCCGCCTGCAGATCTGCTTCCAGGGTCGCCCGGTCCGGCACAACCACGCCATTCCAGTAGATCGTTCCGTCAAAGTCTACACCGACTTCAACGACCTCAGGCGGAGCCGATGGTGGCGGCGGATTGCCCGAAGGCATATCCAGCTTCACCGAGTGGTTCTGCACCGGGATGGTGATGATCAGCATGATCAGCAGCACTAGCATCACGTCGATCAGCGGCGTGGTGTTGATATCAACCATCACCTCGCTATCGCCGCCGGGTTTACCAACCGTCATTGCCATATCAGAACACTCCCACGCCCGAAACGGCGATCATTGCGGTGCCGAGGCATGCTCGGGCTGGGTAATAAACGCGATTTTCTGAATACCCATCCGCTGTGAGTCAGTAATCACCTTACCCACATATTTGTAGCTGGCATTAACGTCGGCCCGGATATGAACCTCAGGTTGAGGCACCTCCACTGCTCGCTCTTTCAGCTTGGCGAGCAGCGTCGGCTGGTCAACCTTGGCATTATTCCAGTAGGTCGTACCTTCCGCATCGATCGCGATGACGATGTTCTGCGGATTTGTCTTATTGGCGACGTTCGTCTCATTGGGTAGCTTAACCGGCACCGTCTGGGTCACGACCGGGATCGTGATCAAGAAGATGATCAGCAGCACCAACATCACGTCGACGAGCGGGGTCGTGTTGATCGACGCATTGATCGCCCCGTCTTCATCGTCCCCACCGGTCGGCATGCTCATTGCCATATTTAGGCGCTCCGGGCGATCGAGGACGGTGAAGAGGAACGGTTAGCGACGAGGAGAGCATGGAGGTCGGCGGCAAAGTTGCGCACACGGTCCATCGCGGCCTTGTTCCGGCGAATGAGCCAGTTGTAGCCGAGAACCGCCGGAACCGCGACCAACAGACCGAACGCGGTCATGATCAGCGCTTCACCGACCGGACCGGCGACCTTATCAATCGACGCCTGACCGGCAAGACCAATCGCAGTCAGCGCGTGATAGATACCCCACACCGTACCGAACAGCCCCACGAACGGTGCCGTCGAACCAACCGTACCGAGGAAGGCAAGACCGCCCTGGACCCGATTATTAATGGCTTCAACCGAACGCTGGAGCGACATCGTCACCCAAGTGTGCAGATCAATCGCGTCAGTCAGCGAACCCTCATGATGCTCGGTTGCACGAATGCCGTCTTCAGCGAGGAAGCGGAAAGCGCTGCGCTTTCCGAGCGTATTGATGCCTGACGGGACTGACCCGGCGTTCCAGAATTTATCGTTGGCTTCCTTGCCCTGACGCAGCAACAAGGTCTGCTCGATTAGCTTGGTAATCATAATGTACCAAGTGCCCGCCGACATGATGACCAGGATAATCAGCGTGCCGCGGGCAACGAAATCGCCGTTGCTCCAGAGCGCCGAGAGGCCATACGGATTATCGACAACAGCCGTAGCCGGCGGTGGCGTAATGGAGGGGCCGGCGGACGCGTCAGGCGCGGCCGGAGCCGCCGGCGGCGCTGCGGTGTCCGTCGTCGCAGGAGTCGCTTGAGCAATCATAACGATCGGCGCTGACACTGTCGAACGGTCGGTCTGCGCCAACGCCGCATGCGAGCCGAAAGCGCCGAACAGCACGGCCAAAGCGGCACATGCAGTCGCCCCCACCGACATTCTAAAACTTTCCGTCATATTCATAGTCCGTCCAACCTTCGTTTGATGGGATGCGGCAGCGCCGCAGGTTTAAGCTGTCGATTAGGAAATAAACGTCCGATCAGTGCAAGTTGAACCGCATCTGGAAGTTTATCGAACCGGCCATCGGCTGTCCCTCGGCCGACTGGGCCGGCACCATGGGCACAGAGCGAGCCGCGTTACATGCGGCATTGTCCAGCCTATCAAAACCAGATGATTTTGCTACTCGGCAATCCGCCACGCGACCATCCGCGCCGACCGCCAATTGCAGGGTAACAACCCCCTCCTCGCCAAGGCGTTTGGAGATCGGCGGATAGACTGAATCGCTGTTAGGGATCTTACCAAGACCTGCCGGCCTACCAACTTTCGGCGGCCCCGGAGGCGCGGGCGGCGGGGCTACAACCGGTGTAGGCGCAGGCGGTGCCGTGGTGGTGGCGACTGGCGCGGTAGGCGCGGGCGGCGGCGTCTGGATATTGATTTCCGGCGGCGGCACGAAGGGCGGCGGGGGCAGCTCCATCTTCGGCGGCGGCGGCGGCGGTTCCTCTTCCTTTGGCTTTTCGATCTTAATGTTTTCTACTTTGATCGGGCCCTTAATCAGCTCGACCGCGCGGGATCCGAGCGCATAAACGAAGGCATAAATGACAACTACATGAAGCAAGACAACCACGGCAACGCCAACCCAACGGCTGCCGGATTGTTGGTATCTATTTGAATTCGAATACGAGGTGTTAGCCATTCGCCACGTTCCTAAGAAACAATCTGGTGCAACGACGATTTGCGCTTAGTGCGCGTCTTGGTCTTGGATCAAGCGGCGTCGGTAGGCGTAGAAACCGGAAACCGAGCCAAAATGTCGCGCCGACATATGCGTGGCAATCCCAAATCTCGCAACTCGCTCACGCTCCCCTCATTGCCATCGGCACCGCCTCACGGCATGGCCGCTCTACCCACCAAGCATTGGCGCCCCAAACCTTTCGGCGCCGACACCACCCCTTACACAGCAATCCTTGCGCCACCCCGAAACCATCACCGAGACACCGGAGAGCGCATCGATTAAGGCGTATGCCGCAAGGCCGACATGCAATCGAGACGCATCTGTAAACGGGGTTGGCGCTTCGCTGCAAGTTCTTTGATGCTGTTACTCCTTCGCCACATCGCGCTGCCAGAGGCCTATTCTAAGCATCGGAACACGACCAACTCCATTAAGATCGCGCTAAATTGCCGATAATTCGAGCAGTTTGGGGAGATTCGTAGCAGCGTTTGATTGCCGCCTGTGCGGAATCGTTCATCAAATAACGCGGCTCCCGGCCGGCACGGCACGGCTGGTGCCACGGCGCAATTGATGAATAGTAGCCATGCGTGTTGGCTCTTGGCGGCGATCCCGTATCACGTCACAGCATCTCTCGCGCGCCCCTTTCAGGAGCATACGACCCTGTCTCGCAATAACCTTGGCGTCCGCCGCCCCAGACGACTCCTGCTTGCTCGACGCCTTTGGCGGCCGCGTCTGGTCTTTTGGGGCGGGGCGCTTGCCGTTGGGGTGAGTGCCGTGCTCTTTGCGCGCGCTGCCGACATCGCCCAGACCGGATTCTCCCGCCTGATGATCTATCCGTGGCTGGCGCTGGCGATTACGCCGGCCGGCTTTGCGCTTTCCGCCCTTTTATGCCGCACTTGGTTTCCCGGTGCGCAAGGAAGCGGCATTCCGCAGGCGATCGCCGCACGGCACTTTCGAGATCCTGCCAGCCGGAATCGGCTACTATCGCTGAGGCTCAGTGCTGGAAAGGTGCTACTGACGCTGCTCGGCCTGCTGTGCGGCGCCTCGATCGGCCGCGAGGGCCCAACGGTACAGGTTGGCGCCTCCATAATGCTACAGGTTGCCAATTGGAGCCGGATGGGGCGGGAGCGCGGCCTGATCGTTGCCGGCTCTGCTGCCGGAATTGCGGCGGCGTTCAATACCCCGCTGGCCGGCATCGTCTTTGCCATCGAAGAGATGAGCCGGGCATTTGAGTTACGCACCAGCGGGATTGTCCTATTCGCCGTGATCCTGGCCGGACTCGCATCGCTCGGGATGTTGGGCAATTACCGCTATTTCGGCGAAACGCATGCGACGCTGGCCGGTGTGTGGGACTGGCTTGCGATCGTGTATTGCGGTGTCGGCGGCGGCGCCCTCGGCGGTCTCTTTACCAAACTGGTCCTCGATCTTGGCGCCCGGATCCAAAAGCGACTGGCGACCGCGAGCTTGCGCGAATCGGTCGGTTTTGCCGCAATCTGCGGGCTGGTCGTCGCCATTGCCGGCCTGTTGAGCGGCGGTACGATCTATGGCACCGGCTATGAGCAGGCGCGCCATGCCGTCGAGGGTGGGGCTCTCGGCTGGTCGTTTGCACCGCTCAAATTCATCGCGACGCTGGCATCGACGCTATCCGGCATCCCTGGCGGTTTGTTCGCACCATCGCTGTCGGTCGGTGCCGGATTAGGCGCAATTATCGGTGCCCTGATGCACAGCCCGTCGGCTGGTGCGATCGTGGTGCTCGCCATGGCTGGTTACTTTGCAGGCGTCGTCCAGGCGCCGATCACCGCCTTCGTCATCATCATGGAGATGACCGCCGATCAGGATATGGTGATCCCCCTGATGATGGCATCGGTGCTGGGATTTGGTACCGCCCGGCTGTTCAATCCCGATCCGCTCTATCACGCGCTGGCGCACCGGTTCATCCACGCGATCGAGGCCGAAAATGCAGCGAAAGAAGCCGCTGCCGCCGATTAGCGCTGCTTAAATTTCGTGAGAATGCGCTGCTCCAGCGCAGTGTAATCATGGTCGAAATGATGGCCGCCTTCGGTGGCGATCACATCAATGCCGCGCGATACGAGCTCAGGGCAGTAACTGTCGGTTTCCTGTTTGCCATAGAAGCACTGGATCAGGTCCGGCGGCATCCGAGCCAGATCCGCCTCGACCGGGAGCGCATCGGCGCTAGGCGGGCTGCCCAACCATCCGGAGACGGAAATCTGCCAATCGGCCTTCGGCGTGAAACCCAGGAGCGACACCAGCGCGATCTTGGCCTTCAGCGGCGGCGGCAGCCGGTTATAGAGAAACGGCAAGACATCGGCGCCGAACGAGTAGCCGATCAGCGCGATCTTCTTTGCGTGCCATTTTTCGCCATAGTTGGTCAGCACAGCCGCCAGATCAGCGGCGGTTTCATCCGGGGTCTTCAAATGCCAAAAATACCGGACACTGTCCCAGCCAATGACCGACACCCCATCCTTTTGCAAAGCTTCGGCGATTGTCCGATCTAAATCGCGCCAGCCGCCATCGCCCGAGATCACGACGGCCAACAGCCCGGCAGGTGACGGCGAATCGGCGGGCAGTTCGACCAGCGGCAGAGCCTGAACCCCATCCGGATCGCCCTGGTAGAGATGTGGCTGGACGTCGCGCACGATCGCGTCCGGTATCGCGTTGCCTGCCACGGGCGAGAGCGTGACATGCATGCCGGCCTGCTGCAGAGACGTGACATGCTCATGGTCCGCCTTGGATGCGGCGTTGCTGAAACCAACGGTCCAGAACCCGTTAAGCACGGTCACTGGCCCATAGCGAAACGCATCCCGCCCATCTGGTTCGGCAGGCTGGCCGGCGCAAAGCGGACGGTGCGACACCAGCGTCACGGCAGGATCGATCGAGACCGCACCCGAGAGCGTATTGGCCGGCGCCTGGGCCAGCGTGGCTGCTGCCAGCGTCCCGCCCTGTCCCAACCCGACCAGGATCGGGAATTGATAGTCGATATGGCCGTATTGGCGCTGGAGTTGACGGCTGATCCCCTCAGCATCGCCGACGAGCTGATCGCAGGCGCGTTCACCCGGCGCAATCTTGCTGAGATACATATCGGTATCGATCCCGACCACCAAGGCGCCCGCCGCTGCAAGCGCGTCAACCGAGGCCTGATCGAGGTCAGTCCAGCCACCGCGATCAGAGAAAAACAGCACAAAGCCACGCATTGCGCTCTGAGGCTGGCTCAGTCGGACCTCGCCATAGCGACCACCATCGAGCGCCCAGGCCGATCCGGTCGCAAAAAGCATCAGAGCCACAAGCGATGACCCGATCCGGTTCAATCTGAAATTCCTTTGCCACCGCCAGCCAAGGCCGCCACATCCGCGAGCGCGAAAAACGGCGACACCGTGCCCGATGCCGCGAGATAGCGCGGCTCCCAGACCGGGGAGAATTTACTCTTGAACAGCCGCAACCCCTGGAAGTTATAAATAAAGCCGCCGTGCCGATGCAGCAAAGCACCCAGCCGGTGCCATCGCGAGGATAGGGGTGCTGCCTCAATCCCGCTCAACGGCGCCATGCCGAGGCTGAGCTCATGGAAGCCTGCTTCCTTGAAGGCGAGCAACACCCGGCCAAACAAAAACTCCATCGCATAGGGCGACGCCTCACTGACGTGGCGCATCAGGCCAAGTGTCGCTCTTTGGCGTGTTTCTGTTGTCATCACCGTCACAAAGGCGACCGGCCGGTTATGCTGCTGCAACAGTGCGACCCACTGCGTGGCAATGAAGCTTGCCTTGAAAGACGCGACCGAAAAGCCGCGCTCGGCGACTCGGCGGGCCTTGAGCCAATCCGTCGAAATGATCTCCAGCACTGGCAGCAGCGGGTTCACCTGCTCCGGCGGGTAGAGCGTGACGCTCAGCCCATCCCGCTCGCCACGGCTGAGCGCATAGCGTAGCTTCGCCTGTTTGGGTCCGCTGAGGTTGAAGCTGTCGAGTTTGACCACCGCCTCTTCGCCGAGTTTCATGATCTTCAGCCCGGCATCGAGATAGAGCGGCAATGTCTCCGGCCTAATCTGATAGAACGCCGCTCGGCCGCCATGCGAAGCGGCCAGTTCGACAAACCGCCAGATGAGTTCCGTCGCCTCGGCACGCGGTCCGACCGGATCGAACAGCGCGATCCAACTGCGCCCGCGCCGCGCGAACATGAGGAAGGCCTGGCCCGAGCCCGAAAACATCAGGCTCTTATCACCCATCAATGCCAGATAGCCGGCACTGTCATTCTGGGTCCGAAGAATGGCTTGGGCGCGTGCAAGGTCGGCAGCACTGGGGGCGGCGGCAAATCCTTTCGGCGGCCGCAGCAACTGAAGCAGCGCCAAACTCAACGCCAGAATGGCGACACCAACCGTTGCCCGCGCCGCACGCGGCGCCTGCGCGTCGAACTCGAACTGCCACAGAAGGTCGCGCGAATAATGCAGCCCCTCAAAGGCGAAGTGCAGAATCCAGAAGGACGAGGCCACAATGATAGCGACGGCGACAAACCATCCAGCGGTAAAAGCCTGGTCCATCAGGGTGGCAGGCCGATGAAATTGGCGGCGCGTCATGATCAGAAGCAGGATCAGCACGGAGAACACGCCGATCTCGCCATAGGCCAGCCCTTTAGCGAGCGATAGACCAAGCGACGCGATCGATAGCACGACCGCCATGAACCAGGCACCATCCAAGCGATGCAGCAATCCACGCGCGACGAACAGCAACAGGACGCCGGTGAGACTTCCCAGAAAATGCGAGGCCTCGACAACCCAGAGCGGGACATAGTTAGACAGTGCGGCCAGCCGATGCGTGAAGCTCGGCGTGGCGCCTGACACCACCAGCATAATGCCCGCAACAAACGTGATGACGGCGACAAAAACCGGCGTCAGCCGAGCCGCGGAACGCGCCAGCCTCAAACCGGTAGCTGACTGAACCGCCATCGCACGGAGGCGCAATTCGAATCCCGCCAACAGCAAGGCCGACAGCAGCAGCGGCAGGACGAAATAGATGCCCCGATAGGCCAGCAAGGCGGCGGCGATATGGTCCGGCGGAATATTTCGTCCGAGGGAGAACGCCACGACGGCTTCAAACACGCCGAGGCCACCCGGTATATGGCTGATCACGCCGATCGCAGTAGCAACGGAGAACACCACCGTGAACCCGACGAAATCGAGTTGCGCCGCCGGCAGCAACACCCATAACGCGGCAGCAGCGGCAATGAGATCAAGTCCTGTCAGGGCGATCTGACCGACCAGCAGCATCGGCATCGGCATATCGATCGACAGCCGGCCAAATTTGAGGCGGCCTTTCGCACAGAGCCAGACAGCGAGTGCGGTCAGCACCAACCCAGCGACCGCAACGTCGCGCAGCATGCCGACCGGCCACCGCAACAACAAGGCCGACACCCGCGCATCAACCAGCACCATGGTGCTGGTAAAACCGAGCAGCCCCAAACCGAAACCGACGGCGATATACACCATGACCCGGCCGATCTGATCCGGTTTGACGCCGACCGCCCCGTAAATGCGGTATCGCACCGCCCCGCCAGTTAAGGTCCCGAATCCCACCGCATTACCGAGGGCCGTTCCGCAAAAACCGGCAAGGATGACCGCAGAAGCCGGCGGCCGCAGCCGCGCCTGGGCAAGGGAAACGACGTCACGCCCGATCAAAGCCAGAAAACTGACCAGAGTCGCCAGGACCGATTCGCCAAGGGCGGTGTTGCTCATATGGCGTACCGCCAGCAGCAACGCGTGATAATCGATATCGCGGGCGAGATGGCGCGCCAGCGCGAGCAGCACAAGAACAACGGCAGCGAAGACGGCTACGCCACCAAATCGCCGCAGCCAGTCGAAGATGCGCGCCACGCTGCCAGGATCGGTCGCGGCGAGTTTTTCCGTCATCAGATTGAAGTCTACCCGTCGAACCTTGCGAGCGACACGCGTCATGTCAGCCGGATATCGGCTGACATGATGAGAAACCATATTTTGGCTTAGTCCGTCGATCTAAAACCGCGTGCGAAATGTCCCGCCCGGTCGGAGAGAGCGCATCATTTTAGGGTTGAGCGGCGAAGTAGGTTGCGACCTGCTCGACTTCTTCCGGCGTCAAATTCTTGGCATTCTCATACATCAGCTCGTTGTCGCGCGCCTTCGATTTGAATGCCAGAAGCTGGTCGACGATATATTCGGGATGTTGCCCGGCCAAACGGGGGATTTCACCGGAGCCCTCGGCCTTTTCGCCGTGACATCCGGAACAAGCCGGGACATCACGCGAGTCGACACCGTTGGCCACGATGGCCTGCCCGGGCAATACCGCGTCAGGCGCTACAGGCTGGGGCGGCGGAGCCGGCAACGCAGCATAATAGCTGGCAAGCCCGTCGATCGTCGCGTCATCGAGCCGCGCGGCCATACCGAACATGTAGGTCTTGGCATGTGGATCTGCCCGTTTCTTTTCCCGAAACGCCTTGAGCTGCGCGACCAGATAATCCTTTTGCTGGCCCGCCAAACTCGGGAAAAATGGGGTGATACTGCGCCCATCCAGCCCATGACACGACGAACATAAATGAGTCGTCTGGGCAATCGTCTCAGGGCCGGGCTGGGTTTTCCGTTCAGCGCAGCCTGCTAGCAGTGCGATGGCACAGGCGAGGATGACGCCGATCAATCCAGGACGATGAACCATGTTCTTGCTCCACAAATCGCAGATTCAGTAGGCCAGCCAAACGAAGGCATAGAGCGTGTCATTGGCCTGGGCATTGGTGCCGGCGCCGTCGAAATTCGTGCTGCTGCCATTGAACTTGTCGTAATGGACGTATTGCAGCGCGAGTTTCAGATTGAGCCAGGGCCAGAAGGATGGGCCGCCGTAATTGAACGGCATATAATCCGCTTCACCGACCCAGCCTGCCGAGTTCGGGCTGTTGGTAATCGACGGCGACGGTCCCCAGAGATTGGCATCGCTGGTGCCATCGACCCGGAAATAGCCAACCGTCGCGCCATAGGTCTGCTGGTACCAGTAGCTGGTCTTGAGATTGAGGCTACGGATATGATCCCGGCCATTCGAGGCGAGCCCTTGGGCAAAGCTCGATCCCAGACTGTCATTCTCGATGATGTAGCTGCCCTGGAGCGAGACCGTGTTGTCCTCGGCCAGATACTGATATTGCGAGTCAAACCCGATATCGACCGTATGATCC